>ENA-OSAF01000116-OSAF01000116.1-marine-sediment-metagenome-genome-assembly--contig:-NODE-116-length-31850-cov-80.558547_pt1 | contig 31850 bp, 30 predicted proteins | sample MGYA00237872_ERZ529318 | MGnify/ENA primary metagenome ERZ529318 (study PRJEB26369, sample SAMN03142813) | marine sediment metagenome | biome: marine; feature: borehole; material: sediment... | reverse complement strand
TGGCCGGACGATCAAAGGAGGGATGAGGTGTTAACACCATTCCGAAACCGGACACCCTAGATAGGCCACCACCTTCTGGCGGGCTTCCCTTTCACGCGCACGCCTTTGACGAGGTACAGGTATTCCTTGACTGAGCCGTCCTTGTTGCGGAACCGTTTCACCCGGATGTACACGACACAACAGCCTTGGTAAATTCCTTCAGATTAATAGGCACTACAATTTCCGTTGGCGAACATCCGCGCCCCCATCTCTTGGGCATTCCATGTCGTCGCGAGGCTCAAATCCCGACGTTGAGTGTCAAAGTTGGATTTGACTCCGGAGGTCGGTAATCTCAGCCTAGGAAGAGGGCGCAGAGTCCCACCGCGAAGCAATAGATGGCGAAGGGAACGAGCCTCCCCCGGAAAAGGAGGGAAAGAAGGAACCTGATAGCGAATAACCCGCTCGCAAACGCCACCACTCCTCCGATGGCCACCCCCAGTACCTCTTCACCATGCACCCCCGGGGCGGAGGAAAAGACAGAGAATAGGCCCGCGCCGGCGATGGCGGGGATGGCGAGGAGGAACGAGAACCTTGCGGCCTCAGAAGCATCTAACCCGGTGAGGATCCCCACGGAGATGGTGGCCCCGGATCGCGATATCCCCGGAAGAAGCGCCGCGGCTTGGGCCAACCCCACGGCCAGGGCTTGAAAAAGGCCTAACCTCCCATGAGGCCCCCGTCGCAACATCCGCTCCGCAGACCAAAGCAGCACTCCTGTGACGAGAAGCAATCCCCCTGCCAACCGTACCGCCGAAAAAGCACGTTCTATCCCTTCCCGTAGAAGAAGCCCCATGACCACCGCAGGAACCGTGCCCAAAAGGAGGAGGCAAAGGTACCGTTTGCTTTTCGGTTCCCCCCGTGCCGCCCCTAACAGAAGTTCCGCGATATCCCGACGAAAACAGATCATCACCGCGAGCAAAGTCCCTAGATGAAGCACCCCTTCCAATACGGTCCCCGGGGGATCCAAGCCGAGCAAGGCCTTGCCAAATACCAAATGAGCCGAACTGCTTACGGGAAGGAACTCGGTCAAACCTTGAACGAGACCGAGGATGAGGTAGCGCCCCATTACGCCCGTTAACCCAGGAGGACGAAGAGAACCAAAACCAGTATGGCCGCTGCTCCCGCGAAGATGATCCACGGGACGCCGCCTTCGGCCCGGGCCTCAGGGCCTTCCGCGGAGGCCCCACCAGAGACAGAACCGGCAGGGGCGTTGATCACGAAGTTAAGGGGAGCTTCCTGGTTTATTTTGAAACACACTTCCTCGCTGGGACAGTAGTTATAGGTAACCTGCACCGTTAGGACATACTCCCCAGGGGCAGGGTCCTGCACGTTCACCGGTAGAGTAACGTCGCGGGATTCCCCCGCTTCGAGGGCCTCCAAGCTCACGGCTTCGGCCGTTGTTCCAGGAGGAAGCCCCTCCAGATTTATCTCCAAGTCCTTGGCATCGTAGGGGGATGTGTTCTGCAGCTTCAGTTTAAGGGGGATTTCCCCGGTGAAGGTGGCGGAAAAAGCCAGACGAAAAGGGACCTGGAGGGAAAGTATGTCCTGCGGGGAGGCCGTGGCCTCCCCGCCTTGTCCCTCTTGACCCTCTTCCCCTTTCGCGGAGCCGAGCCCGAGGAGCTCCTCGATCTTGCTTTTGATTTCCTCCTCCGCCAATCCAAGCCACTTTCCCCGGATCACGCCTTCCTGGTCGACGAGGTAAAGCGTGGGAATCGCCTGAACGCGGAAGAGCACGGCCAATTTGCTGTCATAGCCTTTGCCGTCCCAATATTGCGGCCAAGGGAGCTCGAAGTGCTCGATAAAGGCCAAGGCTTGCTCCCGGGAAAGATCGAGGTTGATCCCGATTATCTCGAGGCCCTTGTCGTGATATTCCTCGTAGAGGGCCTTCATCTTCGGGGTGGCCACCACACAAGGAAGACACCAGCTGGCCCAAAAATCGAGGAGCACCACCTTCCCCCGGTATGCGGATAAGGAAATCTCCTCTCCTTGCAGACTTTTAAATGAGAAATCTGGGGCCTTGGCCCCTACATAAAGGGGGACCTTTGGGGGCACGTACTCCGTGGGCACCACGCGCAGAATACTCCCGTCGGGGGAAACCTCCGCTAACGCATACGATCGATCCCCGATCGTGAAGGCCTCGTTTAACGCGAAGACCTCGTGTTCCCCCGCCTCGCCCCGCAGCACCCCGTCCCCATCCACGTCCACCACGTAGAAATCCGCCTCATCGTTGTAGTTCCCGTTCACATCGGCGTCCACAAGGACGATATCATAAGAGTTTCCGTCCAAGCTGAGCTCTCCCTTCATCGCTGTCTGCCCTATGAGGAAGAGGAATCCGCGGCCAGCGGGCCAGACGATGGAGAGTTCATAGGGCCTCTCGTGAACGGTGAACTTGAGGTGCCACATCCACTCCTCCGGAGACAGTGGTGTTCCCCGGTGTCCTTCCGTTTCGGAAAAAACCCCATCACCATCGAAGTCCACCGCCAGGTAAGGAGTGTTATCCGTGAGCACCGCGAACATCAGGGGATATTCCTTGCCCCCCAGGGTCAGCATCCCGAACAAGGCCATGGCGGGCTCAGGTCCTTCCCGCTTGAGGGGGCGCTCAAGCGACGGATAAAGCCGGAAGGCCACCTTCCCCGCGGCCCACGTGCCGAGCTCGTATGCCGGTACAGGGGAGAGCGAAACAGTGGTTTCCTTGGCACCCCCGTGTAGGAATAAGGCCCCAAGGAGGATGAGCACCGGAAGAACTCGTATCATATTATCAGGCCCCTTTCTTAAAACGTTTTTTAAGCTTTATCGCCCTATTTTACTCTCCCCCCAGCCTGCGAGAAACCGACCGCAGCCGGGTCACTACAAGCTCTTTCCCTGCCAAGGCGAGGAGCTCGAAGAGGCTCGGACCCACCGTCCTCCCGGATACCGCCACCCGGATGGGCTGTGCCACATCCTTCAACTTGAGCCCAAGCTCCGCCACTTTCCCGCGGATGCACTGTTCCACCGCCTGGGGAGAGAACTCATCTAAGGCCTCCAAAGCCGAAGCGATGGCCTCAAGCGGTCCAGCCAGTTCCGGCTTGAAGAGGCCCTCAGCTTCTTGGGGAACGGAAAGCTCACCGGGGAAGAGGAACCGGGCTGCATGGGCCATATCCACTAGGGTTTTGTTCCGCTCCCGCAAAAGCTCCGCCGCCCGCAGGAGCTTGTCCCTCCCTAACGCTTCCACCTCCTCCTCGGTGGCCACCCCCTCCTGGAGGATGTACTCTGCGAGGAGCCCGGCGAGGCGCTCGAGATCGCACCGCTTCATCCACTCGTGGTTGAGCCAGAGGAGCTTCGCCTCGTCGAACACCGCAGCGGAGCTCCGCACCCCATCGAGGTCGAAGTAGCGGATGAGCTCCTCCCGGGTGAAAATCTCCTGGTCCCCGTGGGACCAACCCAAGCGCGCCAGGAAGTTCACCAACGCCTCGGGCAGGAACCCCCGCCGCCGGTACTCGAGCACCGAGACGGCGCCGTGTCTCTTGGAAAGCTTGGTGCGATCCGGCCCCAAAATGAGCGGAATGTGGGCGAAGGCCGGGGGCTCCCACCCCAACGCCCCGTAGATCCAGAGCTGCTTGGGGGTGTTGTTCATGTGCTCGTCCCCCCGAATCACGTGGGTGACCCCCATGTCGTGATCGTCCACCACACAGGCGAAGTTGTAAGTGGGGGTGCGATCGGAACGTAGGATCACGAAGTCCTTGAACTCGGAGTTCGCGAACTCCACCCTCCCGAGGATCAGGTCCTCCACCGCGGTGGTCCCCGCCACGGGGACCTTGAACCAGAGCGCCCCCTCCGACTCGTAGGCGACCCCCTTACGCCGCAGGAGTTCCGCCACCTCGAGATGCCGCTCAAATCGCTCCGTCTGCCGATAGTACTCGTCCCAATCGAGGCCCAGCCAGCGCAGCGACTCCTGGATTTGGCCGATGGCCTCCTCGGTGGAACGGGTACGGTCGGTGTCCTCGATGCGGAGGATGAAGGTCCCCCCGTGATGTCGGGCGAAGAGCCAGTTGAACAGTGCCGTCCTCGCTCCCCCTACGTGGAGGTAGCCTGTGGGACTAGGTGCGAACCTCACTCTTACGTCCGGCATGGCCGTCGGATTTTAGCGTTTCCTCCATATCTTTAAAGGACACCCTTCTCGCCCATAACGCGTCACCCGTTACCCGTCACCTTTATGAGCCGCACCGGGTCCCCGGGCCTGATCTTCCCCCCCGATATCACCCGGGCGAACACCCCCACCCGAGGCATGATGCAGTCCCCCACCAGCTCCCTGATGGCGCATCCCTCGTGGCAGGGCTTCCCAATCTGGGTTACCCGGAGGCGTACCTCCCCCACCAAAAGCTCATCACCCACCTCCACCCGGGAGAGGTCGAGGCCCTGGGTGGTGATGTTCTCGGCGAAGGCCCCGGGAGGGACCTCGATCCCGTGGGTTGCCTCGAAGGCCCGGATCTCGGCCCGGTCGAGGATGCTCACCTCCCGCCCCGGGGTCCCGGCGTGGGCATCCCCCGCCACCCCTGATCCCACCCGGCACTCGATCTCGGGCACCGGGCGCTTGGGCGTCCCCTTGCGCTCGCTCACGTTTACCGAGATCACGCGTCCCGCGTCCATCGTCCGCTCTTCCCCCCCGTCTTCTCCAGGAGCTTCACCTCCTGGATCACCATCCCCGGAGCCCGGGACTTGCACATGTCGTAGATGGCCAGGAGGGCCGCGGTGCAGGCGGCCATGGCCTCCATCTCCACCCCCGTCTTCCCGGTGCAGCGGACCTCGGCGTAGACGGTTATCCCTCCCTCCTCCGCCTCGAACCGGATGTCCACCGCTTCCAGGCCGGGAAGGGTGTGGCACAGGGGGACGAGCTGAGGGGTGAGCTTCGCCCCCATGATCCCGGCCACCTGGGCCACGGCCAACACATCCCCCTTTTCCATCTTCCCCTCGAGCACGTCCCGGAGTACTTCCGGGGGAACCTCGATCCTCCCCATCGCCAGAGCCATCCGCTTGGTGGGAGGTTTGTCACCCACGTCCACCATCCGCACCGGCCTCCTCAGCGACTCCCCGCTCAAACACCCTCCTTTCCGGGTTATGATACCGCTCGAAGGAGGGAAACGGTGCTGAAGGTACTCCTTTTCGTAGGAGGACTTCTTTCGATCATCGGCGCGCCTCTCGCCGCGGCGGAACTGGTCCTCGCCACCACCACCTCCACCTACGACACCGGGCTCCTGGACGCGCTGAACCGGAGCTTCGAGGAACTCCTCGGGGTAAAGGTAAAGGTCATCGCCGTGGGGACCGGGGCGGCGTTGGAGCTCGCCAAGCGGGGCATGGTGGACTTGGTGTTGGTGCACGCCCGGCCCCTGGAGGACCGCTACCTCGCGGAGGGCTGGGTGATCAACCGCCGCGACGTGATGTTCAACGACTTCGTGGTGGTGGGGCCACCCGAGGATCCCGCCGGCGTGAAGGGGGCCCCCACCGCCGTCGAGGCCTTCCGCCGCATCGCCGCCGCCGGGGCGCGGTTCATTTCCCGGGGAGACAACTCCGGCACCAACTTCAAGGAACGGGAGATCTGGCGGGCAGCGGGGATCGAGCCCGGAGGGCGGTGGTATCTCCTCTCGGGAAAGGGGATGGGGGACACCCTGGTGCAGGCGAGCCTCATGGGGGGTTACACCCTCACCGACCGGGGGACCTTCCTGGCCATGAGGGAAAACCTTGACTTGGAGATCGTGGTGGAGGGCCCGGTGAAGGGCGGGGACCCCATGCTTATGAACCCCTACGGCATCATGGCGGTGAACCCCGCCCGGTTCCCGGATCGAAACTACGTCCTGGCCATGGCCTACATCGGCTTCGTCACCTCCCCAGAGGGCCAGCGGATCATCGCCGGGCTCACCGTGGGGGGCGAGCCCCTCTTCTACCCCACCGCCCTGCGGGAGGAGCCCGACTTCTCCGAGTACGTCCCCCGGGACTGGAGGGGCGGATGAGGGAGATCTGGGGGAGCGTGGAGGCGGCGTTCTCGCTCCTCTTCCATCCGGACCGGTACCTCCTCAGTACGATCCTCGTCTCGTTCAAGGTCTCGGGGATCGCGCTCCTTATATGTTTCCCCGTCTCCGCGGCCCTGGCGGCGGCCATTTCCCTGGGGAGGTTCCCCGGGAGGGGGGCGGTGAAGCTCCTCGTGCGTACTGCCATGGGGCTTCCCTCGGTGGTGGTGGGGCTTTTGGTGCTGCTTGTCTTGAGCGAGGCGGGGCCGTTTAAGGGGCTCCTCTGGACCCCGAGGGCGATGGTGATCTCGCAGCTTGTGCTCATTACCCCTCTCGTCCTCGGGGTGATGATCTCGTCGCTGGAGGGGGTGAGCCGGCGGGTGGCCGAGGCGGCCCACGTCCTGGGGGCGAACCGCCTCCAGGTGGCCTGGGCCGTGATGCGGGAGGCGCGGTTGGGGTTCCTCACCGCCGCCGTGGCCGGATTCGGACGGGCCATCGCCGAGGTGGGATCGGTCCTAATCGTGGGCGGGAACATCGCCTGGGCCGACGGCACCTCCTACACCCGCACCCTCACCACCGCCATCGTGGTGGAATCGCGCAAGGGGAACTTCGAGGCAGCACTCGCATTCGGGATCGTGCTGATGGTATTGGTCCTCGCGGTCAACCTCGTCCTGGGCCTCCTCGGACGTCCGGAGGAGGCGAGGTGAGGGCGGTCCTCGTCGCCCGGGACCTCCATTTTCGCTACGGCCGCCACGAGGCCCTCCGGGGGGTCGATCTCGCGGTCCGCCGGGGGGAGATCCTGGCGGTGGTGGGGCCGAACGGGGCAGGGAAGACCACCTTGTTCCGGCTGCTCACCTTATACCTCCGTCCCCAGCGGGGCTCGGTAGAGTACTTCTTCGGGGGCCGCCCAACCCCGGCGCGGGAGGCCCGGCGGCGCATCGCCGCCGTCCTCCAGGAGCCCTCCCTCTTCTCCACCGACGTCTTCGGGAACGTGGCCTACGGGCTCCTCCTGCGGGCCCCCTTCGGGGAGCGGCTCCGCACCCGCCTTTCCCGCGGGCTCCGACGCCTGGGACTTCATCTCCCTCCAAGTCCTATAGAAAAGCGGGTGGAGGTGGCGCTGGAGACGGTGGGGCTCGCGGGGTTCACGTCCCGGAGGGCGTCCTCTCTTTCCCGGGGGGAGGCCCAGCGGGTGGCCTTGGCCCGGGCGCTGGTGCTCGAGCCCGAGGTGCTCTTCCTGGACGAGCCCACCGCCAGCCTCGACCCCGAGAGCGCCGTCATCGTGGAGAGAATCATTCGATGGTTCAGGGAGGACGGCCGGACCGTCCTCCTCACCACCCACGACCCCGGCCAGGCCCGACGGCTCGCGGACAGGATCGTGCGCCTCGCCGAAGGAAGGATCGTGGAGACGGAGGAGATCACCAAGGGGGAAGCCGCTCCACCTCCACCGGCTCCCCTTGGGGGATGAACTCCACCTCCTCGGGGACCTCCAGGATCCCGTCGGCGGAAACCAGGGTGGAGAGACGGCTCGAGCCCCCCGGGAGGGGCGTTATCCGGGCGTCGCCAGAGTCCTCCTCTATCCGCACCCGCACGAACTCCCGCGTCCCCAACGGGGAGCGGATCCGCCGCGCGAGCAACCCCTCCACCCGCTCCCCCCGCGCCAGGGGAACGCCGTAGTACTCCTCCAGGAGAGGCCTCACGAACTGCATCATGGAAACCCAGAGGGAGACCGGATATCCGGGAAGCCCCAGGATCGGCTTCCCCGCCGCGACGCCGAAGAGGGTGGGCTTCCCCGGGGCCATGGCCACCCCGTGGAAGGCTACTTCCCCGAGGCGGGAGAGGAGCTCGGGGGTGTGGTCCCCCCTGCCCTTGGAGGATCCGGCACAGATGCAGATGAGGTCGTAATCCTCCTCCAAGGCGTCACGCAGGGCCCGCTCCAGTAGCCCCGGCTCGTCCGGGACGATGGGGTGGACCGTGACCTCCCCGCCCCACCGCTCTACATAGCCTTGGAAGAGGACGGAGTTCGTCTCGTAAACCCCGCCCTCCCGGAGCGGGGCGCCCGGGGGGACGAGCTCCGAGCCGGTGGGGATGAAGAGGAACCTGGGGCAGCGCTTCACCCATACCCGGAGGTTCCCCGTGGCGAGGCAGGCGGCGACCTCCGCGGGCCCGAAGACCCTCCCCGCGGGGACCACCGTGGCCCCTTCAGGGAAATCCTCGCCGGCAGCCCGCACGTGCTGTCCCGGCGCCACGGCCCGACGTACCCGGATCCCACCGGAGACCTCGTCTGCCTCCTCCACGGGCACCACGGCGTCGAACGGGGACGGAACCGGATTCCCCGTGTCCACCGGGAGGAACTTCCCTTCTTCTAGGAGCAGCGGGGAGGCGGGCTTAGCGCCGAAGGTGTCGGCACTCCGCACCGCGTACCCGTCCATGGCGGCGCAGGGGACGGGCGGAAGCGGGTTCCGGGCGCGCACCTCCCGGCTGGCTACGCGCCCCAAGGCCTCCCGGGGCTCCAACTCCTCCTCCCGGGACATGAGGAGCCCGAGCTCCTCGCAGACCCTGAGGAACCGCTCCCTGGCCTCAGCCAAGGGGACCAGCTCGAGGTACCTCCTTCTCACCATAGCTCCACCCACACCTCGGCTCCGGCCTCCAGGCCCTCGGTGTCCTCGGGAACCTCGATAAGGCCGTGGGCCCGGGCGAGGCTCGAGATCACCGCCGATTCAGCCACAAGGGGCACGGCCCGGGGTTCTTCCCCTTCGAGCCGCACCCGCACGAACTCCCGCCTTCCCTTGGCCGAAGTGACGCTTTCCGCCAGGACGGCCCGGACCCGGGGACGCGGGAGCGGGTTGCTCACCCCCAGGAGCCGCTCCACCACCGGCACGATCACCTTTGCCCCCACCACGAACGCGGAGACGGGGTGTCCCGGACAGCCTATCACCGGCTTCCCCGCCACGCGGGCGATGATGGTGGGCTTGCCCGGCTTCATCCGCAGCCCCTGCAGGAGCACCTCCCCCAGCCCCTCCAGGACCGCCTGGGTCACGTCCCGGACCCCCACCGAGGATCCCCCCGAGATCACCACCAAGTCCGCCGCCTCCAATGCCTCCTCGAGGGCGCCCCGGAGTCCCTCCTCGGAGTCGGGGACGATGCCGAAAAGGGCGGGCATCGCCCCTGCATCCTCGAGGAGGGAGCTCAGGGTGTAAGAGTTGATATCCCGGACCTGGCCCGGGCCGGGGCGGACCTCGGGGGGGACAATCTCCTCCCCGGTGGCGAGGATGGCGGCCCGGGGACGTCGGACCACCGGGACTTCCGGGATCCCGAGTCCAGTGAGGGCCCCGATGTCCGGGGGCCGGAGGCGATGCCCCCGGGAAAACAACACCTCCCCTGCGGCGATATCGTCCCGGGGGCCGATTACGTTCTCCCCCGGGGCCACCGGGGAATAGACGAGGACCACGTCGCCCTTCACCTCCGTGTCCTCCAGCATCACCACCGCGTCAGCCCCTTCGGGGAGGAAGCCCCCCGTGGGGATGGCCATGGCCTCCCCCTCCCCCAGCGGGCCCGGCGGGGGCTTCCCGATCCGGATCTCCCCCGCCAGCGCCAGCCTCACGGGGGTCGTCTCGCTGGCCCCGAAAGTGTCGGCGGCGCGGACGGCGTACCCGTCCATGGTGGACCGGGGAAAGCCCGGGAGGTCCTCGGGGGCGATGAGCTCTCGGGCAAGCACCCTCCCACAGGCCTCCGCGGTGCGCACCTCCTCGGTCTCTTCCGACGGCCGAAAGGCCTCCCGGATCAACGGGAGGGCCTCGGGAAGAGTGATCATCCGGAGCATCCTCAACCTCCCAGCTCGTCCATCCCGGTGCGGGTGGGAACCTCGTGCCAGCGGTGGCCCGGGGGTTTCCCCTCGATGGCGGCGGCGAAGGCCTCCCGCACTGCGTCGCGATCACCACGCCTAAGGGCCTCCCGAAGCGGTATCCCCGAATCGAAGGCGAGACATGGCCGAAGCTCCCCCGTGGCCGTCACCCGCAGGCGGTTGCACTCGGCACAGAAGGGGCGCGAGATGGCGGTGATGAACCCTACCTTTCCGGGCAGGCCCTCGACCCGGAAGTAACGGGCCGGCCCGCCTCCCTCCGCACCGGTATCAGGAACGAGGAGAAACTCCCGGGAAAGAAGCGCCCGGATCTCCCCAGCCCCCACGAAGGCCCGTCGCCAAAGGCCATTCCGCACCGCCTCCCCCACCGGCATGAGCTCGATGAACCGGAGGATGAACCCCCGCTCGAGCGCGAAACGCACGAGCTCCGGGGCTTCATCATCGTTCACCCCCCGCATGATCACCGTGTTCACCTTCACCGGAGTGAGCCCGACCGCCGCCGCCCGCTCGATCCCCACAAGGACGGCCTTCAGATCGCCGCCTCGGGTGAGGGCCCGAAACCGTTCGGGCTTCAAGCTATCCAGGCTCACGTTCACCCGGTCGAGCCCCGCGCGCTTTAGCTCCCGGGCCATGCGGGCGAGCCGGGTCCCGTTGGTGGTCAGGGAGAGGTCCTGGAGGTCGCACCGCTCCCGCAGGAGCTCCACCAACCGCACAATGTCCCGCCTAAGGAGCGGCTCCCCCCCGGTGAGGCGCACCCGCCGCACCCCGAACTCCGAGGCTACCCGCACCACCTCCACGATCTCCTCGAAGCTCAGGATCTCCCCTTTGGGGTGAAGCTCGGGAGATGCGGATCGGCAGTAGATACAACGCAGATCACAGCGGTCCCCCACCGAGACCCGGAGGTACTCGATCTTCCGCCGGGACCTAGCGGGCATCTTTCCTCCGCAGCTCGAAGACCGCGTGCCCGAGCATGGGGATGATGAGCTCCTTCACCGCCAACGAGACCCCATGGGGGGAACCGGGCAGGGCGAACACGAGCTTCCCGTTGGCGATGCCGGCGGTGGCCCGGGAAAGGAGTGCCCTAGGGCCGATTTCCTCGAAGCTCAGCCGGCGGAAGGCCTCCCCGAACCCGGGGAGCTCCCGTTCCAGGAGGGGGGAAATGGCCTCGGGGGTGACGTCTCTGGGGGCGATGCCGGTCCCCCCGTTGACGATCACCGCGTCCACCCCAGGATCCGCCAGGGCCACCTCCAGGGCCGCCCGGATCCTCTCGAGCTCATCGGGGACCACTGTGTACCCCCTGACCTCGTGGCCGGCCCGCCGGAGGGCCTCGGCAATCAGGTGGCCGCTTTCATCGGTCTCCGGGGTTCGGGTGTCGCTTATGGTGAGGACGTAAACCCTCACCCTTTCCGCCAAACACTCCTCATGCGTATGCATCCCGCGGGAGTATACGGCCCTCCTAGGGCCGGGCGCCAGCCTGATCCTCAGGTAAGGATCGCGGTGGCGATGCCGAAGTAGATGAGCAAGCCCGTGACGTCCATCACGGTGGTGATCAGGGGGCTGCTCACCACGGCCGGATCGAGCCTGAGCCTGGTGATGAGGAGGGGAAGGAGGCTTCCCACGAGGTTGGCGAAAAGCACGATGAACACCACCGCCAGCCCCACGGCCACGCTCACCCGGGGATCACCTTTCCAGATGTAGCTCCAAAGGTAGAGGATCCCCCCAAGCGCCGTCCCCAGGAGCACCCCCACCGATGACTCCTTGGCCACCACCGAGGCCCAACGCCTGAGCGTCAGCTCCCCCGTGGCCAGGGCGCGGATGACGAGGGTAGCCGACTGCGTCCCGGTGTTTCCGCCCGTATCGATGAGCACCGGGATGAACGCCGCCAGGGCGATCACCTTCCCCAGCACCCCTTCGAACGCGGAGATGACGCTTCCCGAAAGGAACCCCGCCAGGGCTAAAAGGAGAAGCCACACCACCCGCTTGCGGAAAAGGGCGAAGGTGGAAACCGTGGTGTAACTTGTCCCCAACGGCACAACGCTGGCCCCCTTTTGCACGTCCTCGGTGAACTCCTCCTCCAACACGTCCATGATGTCGTCCACGGTCACGATCCCCAGCAACACCCCGTCTCGATCCACCACGGGGAGGGCGATGAGATCGTACTTCTCCATGAGGCGGATGGCCTCTTCTTGGTCGGCGTGGGCCTCGATGGCCACGAAGTGGTGGTCCATGATGGAGGCCACGTCCTGCTCTGGGGAGGCGAGGATCACCCGGCGCAGGGGGATGTCATCGAGAAGGCGCCAACGCTCGTCCACCACATATACCATGTTCACCGTCTCGGCGTCGTGGCCAAAGCGGCGTATGTGATCTAAAGCCACTTCGATGCTCCAGTAGGGTTTTAGGGCCACGTAATCGGGGGTCATCAGCCGCCCCACGGAGTTCTCGGGATACCCCAGAAGCTTCAGGGCCTCCTGTCGCTCGTCGGGTGGAAGGATGTTGAGGAGCTTCTGGGTGAGCCGGCCGGGGAGCTCCTCCAGGAGCTCGGTGCGCTCATCCGGGGGGAGCTCCAAGAGGACCTCCAGGAGCTTGCGGTCCCGCAGCCGCTCGAGGAGGGCTTCTTCCCGCTCCACCTCTAGCTCGGCGAACACATCGGCGGCCAGCTCCCGGGGGAGGAGGCGGAACGCGATCACCATCTCCTCCTCGGGCAACTCGGCCAGGATCTCGGCGATATCCGGCGGGGGGAACGAGCTCAGGAACCCCCGCAGGCCTCGCCAATCCCTCCGGGAAAGGAACTCCCTCGCCCTGATGACCTCGTCTTCCCTCGGCACCGCTCCTCGGTCGCCCATGTGCGATCGCCCCGCGCCGACACCTTAACCCTCCCACGTCTCCGATCCAGGGCGGGGGAAGCGCTTTTGCGTTCAGCTGCTCGCGACGGCGCTATCCCGATCTTTCCCGAGTTTGTCGCGGTTTTTGCCGTCTTCTATTATGGGAGTCGGTGGAAGACGATGCCCGTAGACGTCGAGCGTATTCTGCGGATTTTCTTCCACGCCTTGGGGGCCGCGGGTTTGCCCGGTGCCTCCTTAGCAGCGGATGTGGTGAACCTAGCGATCGATGGTCTGAAAAAGCACCGCGCTTGGGAAGAGGCGAAGGAGGCCTTGGCGTGGGCCGAGGAGGCGTTCCGCGAGGAAGCGAGACAGCGCGGCTGGGAGCGCCTGGCCGAGGCCCTCCTCCAACAGCCCCTCCACGATCTCCCCTTCCTCGAGAAGGCCATTAGGGCCGCCCTGGCCACCGGCGACCCCGGAGCCCTGGAAGCCGAGCTCCGCGAGGAGATGAAGGCCATTCCCGGCGTGGAGGACCCAGAATCGGCGGCACATGCCGCGCGGCTCTACATCACCTCTGTGTTGGATGCCCTCTGGAGGATAGAGGCGCTTCGCGATGCGGTGCGTGACGTGCTTTTCAAGGAACACGTGGAGGCCCTGCGCCGCCTGGAGGAAAAGCTGGATCGTTTCCTCGAGTGGTGGCGCCTCCCCCGGGTGCGGGAGCGCCTCCCGAGGGAGGAGCTGGTACATGGCCCCCAGCGGGACATCGGCTTCGCGGCGCTCAAGGCGCCCCTGGCGCTGGTACCCTTCACCGGGAAGCGCCACCGGGCCCTACGGGACGAGCTGGTGGAGTGGGCACGAAGCCTCGGGGGAAGCCCCGGTCGCGCCGGCCTGCGGGTACTTTGCGGCCCCGGCGGCGCGGGCAAGACGCGGCTGGCGGTGGAGACCGCCGCGGTGCTGCTCGGACAGGGCTGGGAGGCCTTCTTCCTCACCCCCGAGCTCCTGCGCCTCCGTGAACCCCAGAAGGACCTCATGCCCGTGCTCCGCCACCTGTTCGTCCCTCCCCGCCCCACCCTGTACGTGGTGGACTACGTGGACCACCTACCCGAGGCCGCGTTGAGGGCGGTTTTCCGGGCGCTATACGAAACCGGGGGTTCGCGCGGCCGGCCCGTGGCCCTGATTTTCCTGATGCGGCCACGTCCCGACCCGGAATGGCTCGGCGAGCTCATCGGCTTGGCGGAGGCGGAGCCCGGGTTCAGCACGTTCCTGACCGGAACGGTCCTCCCCGCTTTCAACGGGGCCGAAGAAGTGCCGGAACTCTCGCCCGACGATCGGGTTTCCCTGTTCGAACGAGCCAAAGAGGCCTTCATCGCGCTCCGGGAGGAGGCCCCAGGGGAATCCGTGGGCTACCCGCCCGAGGCCCTGCCGCAGCGCCCCCTGGCCATCGTGCTCCTCGGCCTTCTGGCCGCCTATGGGCGCCGGGTGCCCCAAAGCAAAAGCGAAATGGCCGTGTTGGAGCACGTGTGGGACTGCTGGGAGAAGGACAAATGGAGCAAGGTGCTGCGGCGAAACGGTGGCCTGTCCAGGGAGCTGATCGCCGATGCACTGGACCACATCGAGGTCGCCCTGATAGCCGCTACTCTGGGCCGGAAGTTCCGGACCCCGGGGGAGGTGGCTGCCTTCTGGAAAGGGCACTATCCCTTCCGGCGCAGGGATCCCACGGGCCGCGCCGTGGACCCCGATTGGCTGGCCGGGGTCCTCCCGGACCTGTTCCCGTCGCTGGGCCCTGGGTCCCGGTGGCTGCTGCCGCCGATCGCCCCGGATCCGCTGGCGGATCTCGTCCTGGCGCGTCGCGGCGATCTGGGGGAGCTGGCCCGGGCCGCGCTTCCCACGGCGGAGGAGCTCCGCGAGGCTTGGGGGCGCCTTCGGGATGTGCTGGCGCGATCCCGGAAGGTGGACATTGAAGAGGTGAGAGGGTACCCGTTCTTCGTGGCCCCTTTCCGGGCCCTGCCGGTGCTGAGGCGGCTGTTCGACGTCCATCCCGAGGCCGGGCGGCTTTTGGCCCGGGCCCTGGCCGACTGGTTGGAAGAAACCGCCCGGGACCTCCCCAAGGAGGCCGCCGCCCTCTGGCTGGGGCTATGGGAGCATCATCTGCCCGAGGGCCCGGAACACACCGTGGCACTGCGGGAGCTCTTCGTGGCCTACTACCGCGCCCGACTCCATTGGGCCACTGAGGACCATGACCGGGCCTTGTGGTTCAATAACCTCGGCGTGGCCCTCTCCGCCCTGGGCCGGCACGGGGAGGCCCTGGAGGCCACAAGAGAGGCCGTGGACCTCTACCGCGAACTTGTGAAAAAGAACCCCGACCGCTTCCTCCCCGACCTCGCCACCAGCCTCAACAACCTGGGCAACTGCCTCTCCGCCCTGGGCCGGCACGGGGAGGCCCTGGAGGCCACAAGGGAGGCCGTGAACATCTACCGCGAGCTTGTGAAAAAGAACCCCGACCGTTTCCTCCCCGACCTCGCCACCAGCCTCAACAACTTGGGGGCCTTCCTCAGCGCCCTGGGCCGGCACGTGGAGGCCCTGGAGGCCACAAGGGAGGCCGTGAACATCTACCGCGAACTTGTGAAAAAGAACCCCGACCGCTTCCTCCCCGACCTGGCCACCAGCCTCAATAACTTGGGCATCCGCCTCAGCGCCCTGGGCCGGCACGGGGAGGCCCTGGAGGCCACAAGGGAGGCCGTGGACCTCTACCGCCAGCTGGCCCAGAAGAACCCCGACCGCTTCCTCCCCGACCTGGCCACCAGCCTCAATAACTTGGGCATCCGCCTCAGCGCCCTGGGCCGGCACGGGGAGGCCCTGGAGGCCACAAGGGAGGCCGTGGACCTCTACCGCCAGCTGGCCCAGAAGAACCCCGACCGCTTCCTCCCCGACCTCGCCACCAGCCTCAACAACCTAGGCAACTGCCTCTCCGCCCTGGGCCGGCACGGGGAGGCCCTGGGGGCCACAAGGGAGGCCGTGGAGATCCGCCGCCAGCTGGCCCAGAAGAACCCCGACCGCTTCCTCCCCGATCTCGCCCGGAGCCTGGGGGCCCACGGCTACGCGTTGCTGGGGGCCGGGAGGGCACCCGAGGCCGCCGAGGCCTTCCGCGAGGGGCTCGGGGCCCTCATCCCCCACGCCCGCCGCCTGCCCCGGGCCTTCGGTCCACTACTGGTCGCTCTGCTCCGCGATTACCTCCGCGCCTGCGAGGCCGCCGGGCGGGCCCCCGACGACGAGCTTGTGCGGGAAGCGGAAAAGGTCCTGGAGGAGAACCGGGACCAGCGCTGATCCCCTCCAAAAGGGCCCAGACGCCCGGGGCGAGCCCACCCGAGCGGGCCCGTTCCCGTCCCTCTCTTGCGACCCGTGGTGCCGGAAACTATGCTAGGACACCGCGGAAGCGCCGAGGAGGTCGGAGTGCGTATCTACGAGGGGAAGCTGAACGGAGAGGGCCTGCGGGTGGGGATCGTGGTCTCCCGCTTCAACCACGTCTTCACCCGGGAACTCTTGGAGGGCGCGCTGGATCGGTTCCTCCGCCTAGGGGTACGGGAGGAAGACATCCATGTCGCCTGGGTTCCCGGGGCGTTCGAGCTCCCACGGGGGGTGAAGGCCCTGGCGGAGACGGGCGGGGTGGACGGGATCGTGGCCCTGTCGGCGGTGATCCGCGGCGCCACCCCCCACTTCGATTACGTGGCCGCAGAGGTGGCCAAGGGGATCGCCAAGCTGTCCCTGGAGCTCCCGGTCCCGGTCACTTTCGGGGTCATCACCGCCGATGCCCAGGAACAGGCCCTGGAGCGGGCGGGGGGTAAGCTCGGCAACAAAGGCGCCCAGGCCGCCGAGGCCCTCATCGAGATGATTCGCTTGGAAGAGGAGCTCTCGGAGGAGGAACCCGCCGCATGAAGGTGGAAGCTGTCCGCGGGATGACCGACATCCTCCCCCAGGAGGCCCTCCTCTGGCAGTACGTGGAGGCCGAGATCCGGGAGGCAGTGGCCCTCTACGGCTACCGGGAGATCCGCACCCCTATCGTGGAACGGGCGGAGCTCTTCGCCCGGGGGGTGGGGGAAGCCACAGACATCGTCCACAAGGAGATGTACGTCTTCCCCGACAAAAAGGGCCAGATGCTCGCCCTGCGGCCCGAGGCCACCGCGTCGGTGGTCAGGGCCTATATCGAGCACGGCCTCTACGCCAAGGGAGGGGTGGCGAAGCTCTACTACCTCGGCCCCATGTTTCGGTACGAGAAGCCCCAGAAGGGGCGGAAGCGCCAGTTCCACCAATACGGGGTGGAGGCCCTGGGGTCGCTGGAGCCCGCCCTGGACGCCGAGGTGATCGACCTCGCCTGGTACATCATGGAGCGGCTGGGGCTCCGCCGGGAGGGGCTCTTCTTGAGGCTCAACTCCATCGGGTGCCCCGAGGACCGCCCCAGGTACCGCGAGGCGCTGCGGGAGTATTTCCTTCCTTACCGGGAAGAGCTCTGTCCCGATTGCCAACGCAGACTTGAGGAAAACCCTCTCCGGATCCTGGACTGCAAGGTCCCCACCTGTCAGAGGATCGCCGCGGACGCGCCGAGGAGCCTGGACCACCTGTGTGAGGGGTGCCGGGGCCACTTCGAGACGCTCCTCCGGTACCTCGATGCGTTGGACCTCGCCTACGAGCTCGACCCCAAGCTCGTGCGCGGCCTGGATTACTACACTCGCACGGTGTTCGAGCTCGCCTCCCGGGACCTGGGGGCCCAGGATGCGCTTTTGGGCGGGGGCCGGTACGACGGCCTGGCGGAGGCCCTGGGGGGGCCGCCCACTCCGGGGGTGGGGTTCGCCGGGGGACTGGAGCGGCTGATCCTGGTTTTGGGGGAGCGGGATGTGAGCGATCGGTGTCATCGGATCATCACCGGCCCCGAGGTCTACCTCCTCCCCGTGGGGGAAACGGAGACGGCGGAAGCCCTGAGGATCCTGGCGAGGCTGCGGCGGGCGGGGATCCCGTGTGATATGGATTACGCCGGCCGCTCCCTGCGCAAACGGCTCCAGGCCGCGGCGAGGAGCGGCGCCCGCTACGCCCTCTTCCTGGGGGAGGAAGAGCTCTCCCGGGGAGAAGCGAAGGTGAGGGATCTTGCAAGCGGCGAAGAGAGATACGTGCCCACGGAAGAGCTGGTCGCTTTCCTGAAAGGTGCGTCCTGAAGGAGGGGTGATGGAGAAGACCTATAAGGCGATCCTCGTCATCGCCGATGGACTCGGAGGAAGGCCCACCGACTGGGGGAACGCCACCTGCCTCGAGCGCGCCTCCACCCCCAACTTGGACCGCCTGGCCCGGGAGGGGGCCTGCGGCCTCATGGACCCCATTCGCCCAGGAGTTCGGCCCGGCTCCGATACCTCGCACCTCTCCATCTTCGGCTACGACCCCTACGAGGTTTACACCGGCCGTGGGGCGTTCGAGGCCCTGGGGATCGGGATGGAGGTGAAGGGAGGAGATATCTGCTTCCGGGCCAACTTCGCCACCGTGGAAGAACGGGACGGAAAGCTCATCGTCACCGACCGGCGGGCCGGCAGGCTCGCCGAAGGCAAGGAGCTCGCCGAGGCCCTTTCCAAACTGGATCTAGGAAAATTCGGCGTCCAGGCGTTCTTCCAAGCATCCACCGAGCACCGGGGGGCGCTGGTGTTGCGGGGGGAGGGGCTCTCGGCCGCGGTCTCCGATACCGACCCCCACGAGACCGGGGTCCCGGTGGCAGAGGCCCAGCCCCTGGACGACTCCGAGGCTGCCCGTCGTACCGCGGCGATACTGAACGAGATCACCCGCCAAGCATATGAACTCCTCAAGGACCATCCCGTGAACGTGCGCCGTAGCCAGGAGGGAAAGCCCCCGGGGAACATCATCCTCCTTCGGGGGGCGGCGGTGATGCCGCACCTCGTTCCGGTGACGGAGAAGTACGGGATCCGTGCCGCCTGCATCGCCGGCGGTGCCCTGTACAAGGGGGTGGCCCGGGCAGCGGGGCTCGAAGTCATCGAGGTCCCCGGGGCCACCGGCGACCTCAAGACCGATCTCGTGGCCAAGGCCCGGGCGGCCCTGAAGGCGCTGGAAACCTACGATTTCGTGTTCGTCCACATAAAAGGTACCGACAACGCCGGCCACGACCACGACCCCGAGGCGAAGACCCGGTTCATCGAGCGCATCGACCGGGAGTTCTTCGGGACCCTCCTTGAGGAGTTGGACCTGGAAGAAGTACACCTCTGCTTCTCCGGGGACCACACCACCCCCATTGATTACGGGGACCACACCCCGGATCCAGTGCCGGTGCTGTTCGTAGGCCCTTCGATTCGCCCCGACCGGGTGGAGCGGTTCGGGGAGAGGACCGCGGCGGAGGGGGGCCTGGGAAGGTTCGCGGGGAACCTGGTGCCCCAGCTCTTGGGCTACTGCAACCGCGGCCCCAAGTTCGGCGCCTGATGATCGGTGCCGGCGCCGCGCCGGTGGACGTGGGGGAGGAGATGGGTCGCCCCGCCTCACGGCCACGGGGCCTGGGGACATCCGGTCTCGGAGGGGCCCCGCTCTTTCCGCCACCGCCCCCGTCCGCTTTGAGAAGACGGTTATAATCCGGACGAGGAGGTGAGCGATGATGAAAAGGTGCCTTGGTCTGTTGGCGTTGGCACCCGGTGGGCTCGCCCTCGCTCAGGAAGCGGCCGCGCAACCCGCTACCAAAACGGGGGGCGTCCCTTGGTGGGTTTGGCTGATCATCGTCGTGGTGGTGATCCTGCTGGGCTATTACCTGTACAAGCGCCGCGGGAAGAAGGAGTAACCCGGACCTTCATCGCAATGTCCACACCGTCCCCTGGGGCGTGTCCCTGAGCTCCACCCCCAACGCGGCGAGCTTCTCCCGTATCGCGTCGGCGAGGCGGAAGTTCCTCTCCCGGCGGAGCTCTGCCCGAAGATCCACCAAAAGCCCGATGATCTCCTCCGCCTTCCCGGGTAGCCCGGCCGGCCCCCGGCGCTGAAAGAGCCCCAGCGGGGCGGCCAGCTTCCGGATCCTTTGGGCTATAGCCGCCAGGGCACGGCGATCCCCGCCCGCGGCGGCGAAGCGTTTCCCCGCGTTGACCATCCCCTGGAGCGCCGCCAGGGCCCCCGGGGTGTTGAAATCGTCCTCCAGATCCCCGTGGAACTTCTCCTCCAGGAGCCGCACCTCGCCCGCTAGCTCCTCCGGGAGGGCCACCTCCTTCCCTCCCCCGGCGAGCTCGGCCTCGGCCAGGAACTCATATACCCCCTCCACCGCCTTCCGCGCCTCCTCCAGGGCCTCAGGGGAGAAGTCCAGGGGTTTTCTCCAGTGGCGGGAAAGGTAGAAGTAGCGCACCGCCTCGGTGCCGTAGAGTTCCACCACGTCCCTGGCGTAATAGAAATTGCCCAACGATTTGGACATCTTCTCCCCTTTCACAGTGAGCATCCCGTTGTGGAGCCAGATCCGGGCGAAGGGCTTCCCGCTCAGCGCTTCGGCCTGGGCGATCTCGTTCTCGTGGTGGGGGAAAATGAGGTCGTTCCCCCCGGCGTGGATGTCCAGGGTTTCCCCCAGAAGCTCCCGGGACATCACCACGCACTCGGTGTGCCATCCGGGCCGCCCCAGGCCCCAGGGGGAGGGCCACTTGGGCTCCCCGGGCTTGGCCGCCTTCCACAGGGTGAAGTCCAGGGGATCCCGCTTCGCCTCCCCGAGCTCCACCCGGGCCCCAGCAAGGAGGTCGTCCAGGGATTTCCCCGAGAGTTTCCCATAGCCGGGGAAGCTGCGCACGGAAAAGTACACGTCCCCATCCGCGACGTAGGCATGTCCCTTCGCGATCAGCTCTTCGATGAGCTCGATCATCTTGTCCACGTAGGCCCGGGCCCGGGGCTGATAAGTGGGCAGCTTCGCGCCTAAAGCGCGCAGGTCCTCCAAGTACTCCCGGGTGAACCGCTCGGCTACTTCCTCCGGGGATGAACCCTCCTCCCGGGCGCGGTTGATGATCTTGTCGTCGATATCGGTGATGTTCTGGACGTAAACCACCTCGTATCCCCTGGATTCCAGGTATCGCCGCAACACGTCGAACACGATAAAGGGGCGGGCGTTTCCTATGTGGATATAGTCGTAAACGGTGGGGCCACACACGTACATCCCCACCCGTTTCTTCTCCTCCGGCGGCGGAAGCTCCACGGGTCCCCTCTCGAGCGTGCTCCAGAGACGCAAATCGCACCTCCTGGGTAAACCTTTTCTCTTTCGGTATATTCGCATTTGTCATGGCGGAGCGCAAAGCGGGGACCATGTCCCTCGATCCCGAGGAACTCGCTAAACGCCATCCTGCCGAGCTGGCAGAGCTCCTGCACGAGCTACCCGACGCCGAGGCCGTACGCCTCCTGCGGGAGCTCTACAAGGTCCGCGCCGCCGCCGATTCTCTGGAGGAGATGGACCCAAATGAGGCCGCTGAGCTCCTGGAGGAGCTTCCCGATGAGGAGGCCACGGCCATCATCTCCCGGATGGAACCCGACGACGCCGTGGATGTGCTGGAGGAGTTCCCCCGGGATCAGGTGGAAGAGATCCTGGAACATCTGCGATCCCTGGATCGCGAGAAGGCCCAGGTACTCCAGAGGCTTTTGGCCTATCCCCCGGATACCGCCGGGGGGCTCATGTCCCCCGAGTACGTGGCCCTCCCCGCCGACATCACCGCCCAGGAAGCCATCGAACGCTTGCGCAAGGTGGCCGAAGAGGCGGAGACGGTCTACTACGTGTACGTCGTGGACAGAGAAGGGAGGCTGCTCGGGGTGCTATCGCTGCGGGACCTGGTCTTCGCCCGGCCCGATACCCCCATTCGTGAGATCATGCGCCCCGAGGTGGTAACCCTCTCTCCCGACATGTCCGCCGAAGAGGTGGTCCAGGCCTTCGATAAATACGGGTACCTGGCGTTCCCGGTGGTGGACGAAGAAAAAAGGATCCTCGGCATCGTCACCGTGGACGACATCCTCGATGTCCTCACTGACGAGGCCACCGAGGACATGTACAAAATGGCCAACGTCCCCCGCCAGGAGCGGGTGGATACCCCCTGGTACGAGTCCCTGCGGATGCGGCTTCCCTGGCTGTACATAAACCTGGCCACGGCGTTCCTGGCGGCCTCGGTGGTGGGGGCGTTTGAGGGGGTGATCGCCAAGATCTCCGCCCTGGCCATCTTCATGCCGGTGGTGGCAGGTCAGGGGGGGAACGCGGGGATGCAGACGGTGACCATCGTCACCCGGGGCGTTGCCCTGGGGGAGGTTCCCCCGGGAAAGGGGGCTCGGATCCTGGCGAAGGAAGTCCTCCTTGGGCTCTTAAACGGTCTGGCGGTGGGGGTGGTGGTGGGAGCGGTGGCGTATGGGTGGAAACACAACCCGTACCTGGGGCTGGTGGCCTTTTTGGCCATGGTGGGAAACATGGTGATCGCGGGGCTGGTGGGGGCCTCCATTCCTCTAGGGCTGCGGGCGCTGGGGTTGGACCCGGCCCTGGCCTCCTCGGTGATCCTCACCACCTTCACTGATACCTTGGGATTCTTCCTCCTTTTGGGACTGGGATATGTTTTCCGTTCCGTACTTTAGGCGAGGAATCAAAAGAGCCTCTGCGGAGGGAAGATGAGCGTCGTCACAGCTCCGTTGGTTCTGTTTCTTTTCCTTTTGGCTGCAGCACTCACCCCTGTTCCCCTTTACCTTCGCGCCCTGGCTGGCGCGGAACTTATCGGGCTTTGGTTCTATTGGCTTTGGCGTGAACGGCGGGGCTTCCGCCGAGAGGTGGTGCGCAAGAACCTCTTGGGTCTTCTTCCTGGACATGCCCTCCTTTTCCTGGGTTTGGGCTTCGCGCGGGCCGTGTGGGCCTTATACCTTTGGCTCGCCCTCCCTCTCCTCGCCGTTTCCCTCGATCTCGCCGCCCACCGCGCCCCACGGTCGATCGCGGCTTTCCTTTACGCTATACTGTGGTTCGTCATCTTCGTTTTGGTGCACCAATGGATAGCGGTGGCCAAAGGGTTGAGGGGGACAGGACTCCTCATATGGAGTGTGATAATAATTTGCGTGGCCTCGGCCTATGTGGGCTTGGGGCTCGTTCGGATAATAAAGGGAAAGAGGTGATGATATGCCACAGGACCAGGGAGCCCAGTCGCTGATATCGCTTGTAATCCTCATTGTGGTCTTCGGCGCCATCTTTTACTTCCTCATCATCCGCCCACAGCGCCGGAGGGAGCGGGAGCACAAGAAGCTCTTGCAGAGCCTCAAACGCGGGGACCGGGTGGTCACCGCCGGGGGGATCTACGGCACCATCGACAAGATCGACGACGATACCGTGATCCTCTCCCTGGAGGAAGGGGCGAAGGTCCGGATCGCCAAGTCCAGCATCGTGGAGAAGGTGCGCAAGTAGCTAAGGAGGGGGGATGAAACGCGCCAACTGGATCCGTTTCGGGCTGACGGCCGCAGTGGTATTCGCTTCGTTGGGGCTGCTTTTCCCGTTTTGGCCCCTAGACAAGGTGATAAACCTCGGCCTGGACCTCAAAGGCGGCACGCGCATAGAGCTCGAGGGCGTGGGAGTATCACAGCTCGAGCCGGAAAAACAGAAGGACATAACCTCCCGGATCGTGACCATCCTTGAGAACCGAGTAGACCAGTACGGTCTTGCCAACGCTACCATCCGTCCACTGGGGAAGGGTCGGATCGAGGTGGTGATCCCCGGCCTCAAGGACCCCGAGAAGGCTCGGCGCCTCATCGGGGCCACGGCGATGCTGGAATTCCGCAAAGTCATCAAATCGTCTCCCAACCGCGACGACCTCGAGGCCGAACGCCGCGGGCTCCAGGAGATCCTCCCCTCCCACGAACGGGACGAAAACGGGGATCCCGTCATGTGGTATTTGGTAGGGGAACCCCTCCTCACCGGCGATATCCTCACCGATGCCGATGTGCGCCCGAACTCCGAACTGCGTTACGCGGGTTACTTTGAGGTCGTGATCGACTTCAACCGCGAGGGAGCCAAGCAGTTCGCCGAGGTGATCTCCCGCCTCAAGGCCCAAGGAGAGGTCCCCGGAGAGGAAGGCGATCGGTTGGCCATCGTGTTGGACGGGGTGGTTTACTCCGCCCCCTACATTAACGTGGACTTGAAGCGCACCGCCCAGCGTACCCGCCGCATCGACAGCGCCCGGATCACCGGGGCGTTCGACTTCGACGAGGCCAAGCTTCTGGCGGTGGTGCTGCGCTCCGGCGCTCTTCCGGTGGACGTCAAGATCCTTTCCGAATACACCGTGGGGCCGACTTTGGGGGCGGACTCCATCCGCCGCGGCACCATGGCCCTCCTCATTAGCTTCATCTTGGTCCTCATCTATATGGTGGTCTACTACCGGGCGTTGGGGCTCGTGGCCGATGTGGCCTTGATCGTGAACATGCTGTTCATCTTCGGGGCGCTGCGGGCCTTCGGGGCCACCCTCACCCTCCCTGGGATCGCCGGTATCGTCCTAACCATCGGTATGTCGGTGGACGCCAACGTAATCATCTTCGAGCGGATAAAGGAGGAGCGCCGGATCGGCAAAGCCCCCCGGGCCTGTGTGACCGCTGGGTTCGCCAAATCCCTCTCGGCCCTCTTGGACGCCCAGATCACCACCATCATCGTGGCGGTGATCCTCTTCATGCTGGGGTCAGGGCCGGTTCAGGGCTTCGGGATCACGTTGGCGTTGGGTGTAGCGGGTTCGCTCTTCGCCGCACTGGTGGTCTCGCGGTTGCTGCTTGAAACTACCGGACTCTCGCAGTGGATACCCGTCAAGGTGATTCAAGAGCAAGCCGCAAAGTGAAAAGATAGAGGGCGTACTCTGGGTCCATCCGCCCCTGCTTTATCGCGAGATCCAGCTCCTGGAGGAAAGAGAGATACTCCAGGAGCTCTTTTTTCGTGAAGTTCCGGGCCTGTTGGAGGCGGCGGCGCCAGAGCCAGTCCGGTCCCTCTGGGATCGGTTCCCCGTCTTGAGCCGCCCGGGCGAGAATCAGTGCCCGCACTTGAGAGACGAGGAGGAAGAAGATCCGCTGGGGATCCCAGCCACGCTTGAGGAGCTGGGTGAGCTCCCGCAGTGCCTCCAAAGCATCCCGCCAACCTATTCCCTCAAGAAACCCAAAGGGAGCCGGCTCGGCGAAGTAGAAAAGTTCGGAGATAGCCTCGCGGCGAAGCTTTCCCCCTTTCCAGAGGGCAAGCTTCTCCACCTCTTTGGCGAGGCGCATGGCGTCGCCACCGCAGGCTTCCACCAATAGATCTACCACGAACCCATGCACCCTAAGTCCCGCCTCCCGCATGAGCTCCACCGCGAGCTCCCGCAACTCCGCCTTGGTAGGCTTTTTGAAGTGGATGTACTCATCGGCGGCGGTGGCCAGAGGACCCTTTATCTCCTCCCCAACGAAGAAGACCGCCACCCCATCAGGGGGACCTCCCCGCAGGGCTTGGATAAGCCGTTGATCTCCAGCCAGGAGATCGGCCCGGCGCACCACCACAGACCGCAATCCCGCGCCTTGGAAGAGGAGGGGCGTCCCCAAAGCATCCAGGACCTCGGCGGCGCCCACCTCGTCCCCCCAAAGGACAATCCGTTCTACCTCCCCCAAGGCAGCGAGCCGCCTCCTCAGCGTCCGTTCCACTAAGAACGCGTCTCCGCTGTAAACTCCGAATCTAACCGGCTCTTCCATCGCCTTCTCTCCTGTTCAAGTATCGCACAAGTTGGACCCATGTACCGATGGGTTCACCCCCCATGTGCACAACGATCCCCTCGAGCGTCAGGAGTTCGGTGGGGAGAACGATGTGAAGCGTGCTCGGACGAAAAGAAAAGGCTCTCGCCACAGCTCCAGCCAAGAGCGCCAAAAAGGTAGGCTCCCGCGGGCCAAAAAGGAGGGGAGCCCCGATGGTAGCAGCCTTCCAGAACTGCCCCACCTGTAGAGGTATGAACCCTTGGAGCTCGCCCGCTACCTCCGCCACCAGGGAGGAACGGTGGATCCCCAAAAGCCGCAGACACCACGGCGAATAGGCGGCGTCAAGTCGCGCCTTTAGGGCCAATCCCTCCGGCACCCGCGAACGAACGGAGTCAATGTCCCTTTTGGTTGCTGGTCGGACCGTGATCCCTTTGGGGATAACGGGAAGAGCTCTTGGGGGGAAAGGAACCGCGTAAATTTTTAGCTCCCCGTACGGTTCCATCCCTACGCTGCGGCAAAGCTCCAGAGCTTTTTCGTTTTCCGCTCGCACCGAGCCCAGAACCAAGGGCCACCCTTTCTTGCGAAGATCGGCGAACGCATGTCGAAGGAGGGCTTTAGCAACTCCCTTCCCTTGGGCCTCGGGGGCTACAGCTATTCCCGAAAGAGAAGGAATCTTCCCCTCCAGTTGCCCCAAAGCTCCTATCACCTTTTCGCCTTCGGTGGCCACCCAGATCTCGAATTCCAGGCCCAGAACCCTCAGGCACCTTACGGGAAACCTCCCTCCAGCGAGGAGGAACCGCAAAAGCCTTTCGGCGCGCGAAAGATTTACATCCCAGCGGTGGAATTCCGCGGAGAAGGCGTTGTCGAGGAGGCCTAGGACTTCCCTAATGTCTCGCGTCCTGATACGGCGTATTTCCATTCCCCCAAGATCTTACTAAAAACGGCCTCAGACCTTGGACAAACCCCACACTTGGGCTGCACCAGGCAGACCGCTATATTTGTGCGTCATGGCGAACAGGATCTGTGCGATGTTGGGGATCGCATACCCCATTTTCTCCGGGGGAATGGCCCACGTGGCCCGGGCGCCGCTTGTGGCCGCGGTGTCGGAAGCCGGGGGCCTGGGAATTATCGGCGCAGGAGGTATGACCCCCGAAGACCTCGAGCGGGAGATCGCCGAAGTCAGAAAGCTCACACAAAAGCCCTTTGGGGTGAACCTCATGCTCATGGATCCCCACGTCCCCGAGCATGTAGAGGTGGTAGTGAGGGCCAAAGTCCCCCTCGTCACCACCGGCGCCGGGAGCCCGGCCAAGTACATGGATGCCCTGAAGGGGGCTGGGATCAAGGTCTTCCCCGTGATCCCCGCGGTGAACTTGGCGGTGCGGGTGGAAAAGTACGGGGCGGACGGGGTGATCGCCGAGGGAATGGAGTCCGGAGGACACATTGGCACCATCACCACCATGGCCTTGGTCCCTCAGGTGGTGGACGCGGTTTCGATCCCGGTGGTGGCCGCCGGGGGGATTGCCGACGGGAGGGGGATGGCTGCCGCTTTCGCCCTGGGTGCGGAAGGAGTCCAGATAGGAACAAGGTTCGTGGCCTCAGAAGAAGCCCCGGTTCACCCCAACTACAAGCAGGCGATCCTCAAGGCCAAAGATCGGGACACCATCGTCACCGGCCGCACCCTGGGTCGCCCGGTGAGGTGCCTCGTAAACAAGCTCACCAAGACCCTGGCCCGCTACGAAGCCGAAGGCCGCGACCCCGAGGAGTTCGAGTCGTTGGCGGTGGGGGGACTTAGGAGGGCGGTATACGAGGGGGATCTAGAAACCGGGTCCCTGATGGCGGGGCAAATCTCCGGTCTCATCCGCGAGATAAAGCCGGTCAGGGAGATCATCGAGGACATGGTAAAGGAAGCCCGGGAGATCCTTTCCCGCGGAGTGGACTTCTAATGGAGGTAGCCAACGAGCGAACCCTGCGGGACCTGGAATACCGAAAGGTCCTGGAGATCGTCGCCTCCCACGCCGCCTCGCCCCTGGGACGGGAGGCGGTGTTGTCCCTCGAGCCTTCTCCTGAGCTCAGCCCGATAAAGGCCGAATACCAGCTCGTAGAGGAGATGCAGGAGGCGGTGCGACGGGGGTTTGTTCCCGGGGGGATTACTGACATCCGGCCCATCCTCGAAGAGGCCCGGGAGCACGGGGATTTGGACCCCGAGAAACTCCTGGATGTAGCCGATTTCATCGAAGCCGCAATGCGCGTGCGGATGGAGCTTTCCAGCCCCCGCTACCACAAACTTTCACGGTTGGTGGAGAAGCTCTCGGACCAACGGGCGCTACTTGCCTCCATCCGCCGGATGATCGACGAACACGGAAGGATCCGTGAGGACGCTACTCCCACCTTGAGACTCCTCCACCGCCAGCGCCGGGAGCTTATTCGTGCCCTCACCAAACACCTCCGTTCCTTCATCGACCGCCACCGGGAGCTGGTCCAGGATCCGGTGATCACCCAGCGGGGGGGAAGGTTAGTGGTTCCCATGAAATCCGGGGCCCAAGGGCTGGTAGAGCTGGTGGTGCATGACACCTCGGCCACGGGGCAAACCGTCTTTGCAGAGCCCGCCTCCGCCGTGCGGGACAACAACCGACTCCGGGAGCTGGAGGACGAAATCGAGCGCGAGGTCCGCCGGATCCGGGTGGAACTCGTGGCCCAGCTTCACGACGAAGAACGGGACCTCTTGCGCGACACTGAAATTCTCGCCCGGATAGACTCCCTATTTGCCCGGGCCCGTTATGCGGAGAAGGAACGGGCCGTCGTCCCGGCATTGACCGAGCGAGGGCCGGTGGAGTTAGTGGAGGCGCGGCACCCACTTTTGGGGGAGCGAGCGGTTCCCATCACCATCTCCATCGGCGATCCCCAGCGGGTGGTGGTGATCACCGGGCCTAATACCGGGGGAAAGACGGTGACCCTGAAGACCATTGGCCTCTTCACACTCATGGCCCAAGCCGGAATCCCCCTGCCCGCTTCCCCTAGAACGAGGCTCCGGGTCTTTAAAAAGGTCCGATCCGACATCGGGGAAGAGCAGTCCATCGAGCAGTCGTTGTCAACGTTCTCCTCACACATGAGGAACATCGTAGGGATCCTGCGGGACGCCGACCCTGAGTCCCTGGTGATCTTGGACGAGCTGGGGGCGGGGACCGATCCCCAGGAGGGAGCTGCCTTGGGGCTGGCGATCCTGGAGTATCTCATCGGCTCCGGGCCCACGGTAGCGGTGGCCACACACCTCACCCCCCTCAAGAACTTCGCCATCATGCACCCCGAGGTAAAGTCCTGCTCCATGGAATTCGACCTCGAGACCCTCTCCCCCACTTACCGAGTGCTGGAGGGGGTGCCGGGGAGCTCCTGCGCCCTGATCGTCGCCGAACGCCTGGGCCTTTCCCCGGAGATAGTGGAGTGGGCCAAGGGCAAGTTCACCGCCGGCGAGGTCAAGGCCGAAGAGATCATTCGAGCCCTGATGGAGGAGCGATCGAAGCTCGAGCAAGCACGCCGAAAGGCCGAGGAAGAACTCTCCCGGGCGAAGCACCTACGGGAAGAGTACGAAAGGAAACTCGAACGCCTAAAGGATAGGAGAAAGGCAGAACTCGGACGGGAGCTCGCTAGGCTTGAAGAAGAGCTGAGGCGGGCCAAGCGGGAGATCGAGCGGCTGATCTCCGTCGCCAAGGAAGGGGATCTCTCCTCCCGGCGAGCTGCCCTCAAGCGCCTGGAGGAGCTTTCCGCACGCCTGGAAACCCTCTCCCCCAGGAAGACGGGTCCTGTCCCCAAGTTCGAGGTGGGACAGACCGTGCGGTTCCGAACTACCAAGGCCCTGGGGGTAGTGAGGGCCGTGGACGGAGACCGGGTGGAGGTGGAGGTAAAGGGGAAGCGCATCTGGCTCGATCCCCGGGAATTGGAGCCTGCCCGCACCGCACGGCCGGCCCCCACATCGCCGCCCCAACCGGAGGTCAAGGTAAAAGGAGGGGTGGATATCGAGCTCTACGTGCACGGGATGAAGGTGGCCGACGCGTTGCGGGAGGTGGAAGGGTGGCTGGACAAGCTCCTCCTTTCGGGGTTCCACGTGGGACACATAATCCACGGCAAGGGTACCGGGACTTTGCGCCAAGCCATCCACGAGTACCTGAAAGGGGTTCCTTTCGTGAAGCGGTTTTATTTGGCCCCGCCCGAGGAGGGAGGCGAGGGGGTCACCATCGTGGAGCTGGAGTGACGGAAAGGGGGGAAGATGACCCGGGATGAAGCGTTGGCGGTGGTCAAAGAACGGATCAAGAACAAAAATTTGGTTAAGCACTGCCTCGCGGTGGAGGCGGGGATGCGGGCCCTGGCCCCCCGGTTCGGGGGCGATCCAGATAAGTGGGCCTTGGCCGGACTCCTCCACGACCTCGATTACGAGGAGACCAAAGACGCCCCGGAGCGGCACGCTCTGGTGACGGTGGAGGAGCTTAAGGCGATGGGTTTCGACGACGAAGAGATCCTGAACGCGATCCTGGCCCACGCGGAGAAGAAGGAGCCCGAGACCCCCATGGAATGGGCCCTGCACGCGGTGGACCCCCTGACGGGCCTGATCGTCGCCGCCGCGCTGGTCCACCCCGAAAAGCTCGCCGGCCTCACCACAAAGAACGTGCTCAACCGCTACAAAGAAAAGAGCTTTGCCCGCTCCGCCAGCCGTGAGACCATCGCCAAGTGTGAGCGGCTAGGGATGACGCTTGAGGAGTTCGTGGAAGTGGTTCTTTCCGCCATGAAGGGGATCCGAGGAGAACTCGGCCTGTAGCATCTTAGTGAATTAATCCCCTTTCCCCATAGAAGCCTTTCCTTGCACCGCTAAAAGGGGAATGGGACATCGCAAACGGAGGTGAAGGCGCGGATGAAAAAGGTCTTTTTGGCGTTGCCGTTTGTCCTTTTGGGCTATTACGCGGCTTGGGGCACAGGTGAGCACGAGAACCTCCTTCCCCAGGCGGCCGAGCTCTATCCCCGGAGATACGAGCTTCCGGTGCTGGAGCGGATCATCTCCATCTATGAGGAGACGCTGGAGGAAAAGGAAAACGATGCCGAGATTCTCTCACGCTTGGCCCAGTTCTGGTGTGAACGGGCGATGCTCGTCCCCGAGGAAGAGAAGAAAGCTTGTTTGGAGCGGGCGCGGGATTACGCCCTGGCCGCGTTGCGGGCCGATCCGGGGTTCTCCGAGCTCGAGCGGAAAGAAAGCCTAGTGGCAGCCATCAAGGCTTCCGGGGACGTGGCGTCGCTGCTTTGGTACGCCACGGCCCAAGGGCAGCTCCTGGGGATGATCAATCCCTTTTCCGCCTTCAAGCTGTTGAAGCCGGTGAGGGCAGCCTATGAGCGGGTAGTGGAACTGGAGGAGACCTTCTGGGGATGTTCCGCCCTCCACGCCCTGGGGGCCATCGAGGCCAACATCGCCGCCGACTTCTGGGCCCGTTTGTTTCTAGAGGGGAGCTTCGAGAGGGCCGAAGAGTACTTCGAGAGGGCGATCTCCCTTTGCCCGGATTACCTCATCAATTACCAGGAATATGCGGCGAACTACGCCGTCCTCAGGAACGACAAAGCATTGTTTCGGTCCCTCATACAAAAGGTACTCGAGGGCCCCATAGGGGATTGGCCGTTTTGGAATCGTGTGGCGAAGATGGACGCGGAGGTTTTGATAAGGGAGCATCCCGAACTATGGGAGGGGGAATGACATGGCTCGAGCGCTACGGTGATTGGAAGATAAGGGCTCGGGCGGCACGGGATCCCGTCTTGCGCGAGATCTTGGAACGGGCTTTGGGGGATATCCGGGCGCTCCTTGAGGAGTGGGGGCGGGAATATGTGCTCGAGGCCTTGGTGACCAAGGCCGGGGAGAACATGATCCGCATGCGGGTACGTTACGCTTCGGCCAAGGAACGGGATACCCTCTGGGATCGCGCTGCCGAGATCCTGGAGCGCGCAAGGGGCGGGCGGGACGTGGATATCCTCTGTGGGATCGCGCGCCTGCGCTCGGGTTGACTACCCCCAAGAGCTCTATGGGCAGGGCGGAAAAGGCCTTGTACCATCCCTCTGGGTCAGGCTTCCCGTGGAGATCCCAATCTAGCATGTCTCGTCGGAAACTCCGGACCGCCCCCCAAAGGGCGGCACCATCCTGCTGGACACCGACTGGACGAGAAAAGAGGCGGGGGCAGCATTTCAAGTCGAACGTACAAAGCCGCAGACCTCGAGAGCTACACCTCGCCTCAAACTCATACCCAAGTTTGACACCGCGAGACAGAAATTTCCCTTAAGATCAGCGTTTCAGGGGCTAGCAGGCCTACGTACCCGCTACAGCTCCACTACTCGCGGCGGCACCGCCACCTGAAACCCTTGGTAGGCCTGTCCCCCAAGCTCCGTGCGAGCCAAATAGGGCTTGCCCTTGACCTCCAAGTGCACCGCCTT
>ENA-OSAF01000114-OSAF01000114.1-marine-sediment-metagenome-genome-assembly--contig:-NODE-114-length-32058-cov-28.513796_pt1 | contig 32058 bp, 28 predicted proteins | sample MGYA00237872_ERZ529318 | MGnify/ENA primary metagenome ERZ529318 (study PRJEB26369, sample SAMN03142813) | marine sediment metagenome | biome: marine; feature: borehole; material: sediment... | reverse complement strand
CCCCACTTCCCCCGAGCCCCTGGCCCCCAGAGCCGGTTTGGGATAACCTTTTTCCGTTGGAGACAGCTATGGAGCGCATCCAGGTCACCTTCATCGAAGACGAGATGGAGCAGTCGTACATCGACTACGCCATCTCGGTCATCCGCGGCCGGGCCATCCCCGACGTGCGGGACGGCTTAAAACCCGTCCAGCGCCGGATCCTCTACGGGATGCGGGAGCTGGGGCTCACCCCGGGCCGGCCCCACAAGAAGTGCGCCCGCATCGTGGGCGAGGTGATGGGTAAGTTCCACCCCCACGGGGACATGGCCGTGTACGAGGCCATGGTGGGCCTGGCCCAGCCCTTCTCCACCCGCTACCCCCTGATCGACGGCCAGGGGAACTTCGGCTCCATCGACGGGGACGAGCCGGCGGCCATGCGCTACACCGAGGCCCGCCTCTCCCCCATCGCCATGGAGTTCCTGGAGGAGCTGGCCGAGGACACGGTGGACTTCGTCCCCAACTTCGACGACTCCCTCCAGGAGCCGGAGGTGCTGCCGGTCCGGTTCCCGCACGTGTTGGCCAACGGGGCGTGGGGGATCTCGGTGGGGATGACCACCCAGATCCCGCCCCACAACCTCCGGGAGCTGATCCAGGCCACCCTGTACCTCATGGACCACCCCGATGCCACGGCCGAGGAGCTGCTCCCCCTCATCCCGGGCCCTGACTTCCCCACCGGGGGCATCATCGTGGGGAAGGAGGGGATAAAGGAGGCCTACCAGACCGGGGAGGGGAAGCTCAAGGTCCGGGCCCGGGCGTTCGTGGAGGAAGGCCGCATCGTGATCACCGAGATCCCCCTACCAGGTCAGGAAGTCCACCATCCTGGAGGCCATCGCCGCCAAGGTCAGGTCCGGGGACCTGGAGGGGATCGCCGACCTCAGGGACGAGTCGGACCGGGAGGGGCTGCGGGTGGTGGTGGAGCTCAAGCGGGGGGTGGACGGCTACCGGATCCTGAAGAAGCTCTACAAGCTGACCCCGCTGGAGCGCACCTTCTCCTGCCATTTTTTGGTGATCATGGACGGGGGACCCAGGACCCTGTCCCTGCCCCAGCTCATCCGGGCCTTCCTCTCCTTCCGCCGGGGGGTGGTGCGCCGGAGGACCGAGCACCGCCTCAAGGTGGCCAAAGACCGGGCCCACATCCTGGAGGGGTTCCAGCTCGCCCTGGCTCACCTGGATGAGGTGATCGAGATCGTGCGGGGCTCGGGCGACCCGGACGAGGCCAAGGCCCTGCTGGCTGCGGAGATCGGCCTTTCGGACAAGCAGGCCGACGCGGTGATGAAGATGCGCCTGTCGCAGCTCACCCGGCTGGAGCGCCGCAAGGTGGACGAAGAGCTCGCCCAGCTCAAAAAGGACATCGCCGAGTACGAGGCCATCCTGGCCGACCCGGGGAAGCTGGACGCCCTCATCCGGGCCGAGCTCAAAGAGATAGCCGAAAAGTACGGGGACGAGCGGCGGACGGCCATCGTGGCCTCGGACGAGCTGGAGGCGCTGGAGGAGGCCGAGGTCCCAAGGAGGGACGTGCTCCTTTGCGTCACCTTGAAGGGCTATGTGAACGCCACCGAGTGTGCCGCCTATCGGGCCCAGGGCCGGGGCGGCAAGGGCGTGATCGGGATCCGGACCAAGGACGCCGACGGCCTCCGGACCATGGTCTACGCCACCACCCACCACGATCTCCTGGTGTTCACCGACCGGGCGCGGGTGTTCAAGCTGCCGGTGGCGCGCCTGCCCATCTCCGGCCGGGACTCGGTGGGCAAGAACCTGCGGCACTTCCTGGAGATGGAGCCGGACGAGGAGGTGCGGGCGGTGCTGCCGGTGGAGGACTACTCCACCGGGTACCTGCTCATCGCCACCCGCCAGGGGATCGTGAACAAAAACGCCCTTTCCGACTACGCCAACGCCCACACCAAGGGGATCCTGGCCCACTCCGCCCCTCCCGAGGACCGGCTGGTGGAGGTGCTCCAGAGCCTGGGGGAGGGGGACGTGCTCCTGGCCACCGCCGGCGGGCAGATCATCCGGTTCGCGGAGAGCGAGGTCAGGATCACCCGGCGGCCCTCCAAGGGGGTGATCGGGATCCGGCTCAACCCGGGGGACCGGGTGGTGAGCATGGTGGCCATCCCGCCTGAGGAGGAGCGGCGGCTGCTTCTGGTGACCGAGCTCGGCTACGGCAAGCGGGTGGAGCTTTCGGACCTCCCGAGCCAGAGGCGGGGCGGCAAGGGCGTGATCGGGATCAAGCTGGACGGCCACACCGGCGAGGTGGTGGCGGCGCTGCTAGTGGGGACGGAGGAGGAGGTGGCCCTGTCCACTGCCTCGGGCAAGGTGATCCGGTTCCCGGCCGGGCAGGTGAGCACCTTCTCCCGCTACGCCCGCGGGGTGCGGCTGATCCGGCTGAACGAGGGGGACCGGGTGGCCTCGGCGGTGGTGATCTGAGGTGGACATCCAGGCGGAGGTGGAGCGGCAGCTCTCCCTGATCGAGCGGAACGCCGAGACCCTGCTTCCCCGGGAGGAGCTGGCAGGGAAGCTCGAGCGGGCCCTCAGGGAGGGAAGGCCCCTCAGGGTGAAGCTGGGGATCGACCCCTCTGCCCCCCACCTCACCTTGGGCCACGCGGTGGTGCTCCGCAAGATGCGGCAGTTCCAGGATCTGGGGCACACCGCGGTGCTGGTGGTGGGGGATTTCACCCGCCGCATCGGCGACCCCTCGGGGAAATCCAAGACCCGGGAGCCCATGTCCCCCCAGGAGATCGAGCGCAACATGGCCTCCTACAAGGAGCAGGCCTTCCTCATCCTGGACCCTGAGAGGACCGAGGTGCGCTACAACTCCGAGTGGCTGGGGAAGCTCTCCTTCGAGGACGTGATCGTGCTCACCGCCCGCTACACCGTGGCCCGGATGCTGGAGCGGGACGATTTCGCCCGCCGGTTCCGGGAGGGGGTGCCCATCACGATCATGGAGTTCCTGTACCCTTTGGCTCAGGCCTACGACTCGGTGGCCATCCGGGCGGACGTGGAGCTGGGGGGCTCGGACCAGCGGTTCAACCTTTTGATCGGCCGGGACATCCAGCGGGAGTACGGCCAAGAGCCCCAGGTGATCCTCACCATGCCTCTGCTCATCGGCACCGACGGGGTCCACGCCATGTCCCAGTCCCGGGGCAACTACATCGGCATCGCCGAGCCCCCGGAGGAGCAGTTCGGGAAGCTCATGTCCCTCCCCGACGAGCTCATGCCCCAGTACTTCTCCCTCCTCACCGACATCCCCTGGGAGGAGGTGAAATCCCTTCACCCCAAGGAGGCCAAGAAGAGGCTGGCCTGGGAGATCGTGCGGAGCTTCCACGGGGAGGAGGGGGCGGACAAGGGCCGGGCCCATTTCGAGCGGGTGTTCGAGGAGCGGGGGCTGCCGGAGGAGCTGCCGGAGGTGAGGCTGCCGGCCGAGTTCCTCTCCCAGGAGGGCACGGTGGGGATCGTTGATTTGGTCTTCGCCACCGGCCTGGTGGGCTCGCGGTCCGAGGCCCGGCGGCTGATCGAGCAGGGGGGCGTGCAGGTGGACGGCCGCCGGATCTCCGACCTCAAGGCCCGCATCCCGTTTTCCCCGCCCCTGGTGGTGAAGCTGGGCAAGCGCCGGTTCGCCCGGTTCGTGGGATGAGGTGCGTGTTCTGCCGCATCGCCGCCCGGGAGGTCCCGGCGGAGGTGGTGTACGAGGACGATCGGGTGATCGCCTTCCTGGACATCAACCCCTTGAACCCCGGCCACACCCTGGTGGTACCCAAGGTCCATGTGGAGCGGCTTTCTGATCTGCCGGCTGAGCTCTGTGGGCCGCTCCTTGGGGCTGCCAGCCGGCTGGCCCGGGCCGCCCGAGAGGCGCTGGGGGCGGCCGGGGTGAACCTGGTGGTGAACGACGGCCGGGCCGCCGGCCAGGCTGTCCCCCACCTCCATCTCCACCTGGTGCCCCGCTTCCCCGGGGACGGGGGCAGGTCCCTCCACTCCCTGCTGCCGGTGCGGCACGGGCTCGACCTCCCCGAGATTGCAAGGAAGCTCCGGGACGGGATCTCGCCCCGGTAACCGGCCTCGCCCCCGGGTGTAGATACGCCAGGGGGTGAGAATCATGCGAGGTTTTCGTGTTTTCGTGGGGGCTTGCGCGGCCCTGCTCCTTTCCAGCTTCCTCGCCTTCTCCGATGGGATCATAATCCCGATCCCGCCGCCGGACGCCCCGCCCCAGGCCCCGTGGCTGACCATCGTCTACCACCGCGTGACGGTCCAGATCGAGGGCGGGGTGGCCATCACCCACGTGGACCAGGAGTTCCGTAACGACCACCCGTTCCCGGTGGAGGGGACCTACGTGTTCCCGCTCCCCCCGGGGGCGGTGGTGCAACGGTTCGCGCTGTGGGTGGACGGCCAGCCCGTGGAGGGGGAAGTGCTCCCGGCGGACCAGGCCCGTGAGCTTTACCTAGATTACCTGCGCCGCCATCGGGATCCGGCCCTGCTTGAGTACGTGGGCCGGGACACGTTCCGGGCGCGGGTGTTCCCCATCCCGCCCGGGGGCACCAGGCGGATAGAGCTGGAGTACGCCGAGCTCCTGGCCCCAGAGGGCGGCGTGTACCGCTACCGGTATCCCCTGGACACCGAGCGTTTTTCCCATCTGCCGCTGGAGGAAGTGAGGATCGAGGTGGAGCTGAGGGGGCCGACTCCGCCGGGGGCGGTCTACTCCCCCAGCCACCGGGTCACGGTGCTGCGGCCGGAGCCCTCCCGGGCCACCGTGGAGTACTCCGAGGCGGACGTGCTGCCGGACCGCGACTTCCTCCTCTACTACTCCTTCGCCGAGGAGACGGTGGGCCTGACCCTCATCACCTACGCGGCCGAAGGGGAGGACGGCTGGTTCCTGCTTTTGGTGAACCCAGCCTTGGCCCGTGGCGCCCCCATCCCCAAGGACATCGTGCTGGTCATCGACAAATCCGGGTCCATGGAGGGGGAGAAGATCGAGCAGGCCAAGGCCGCCGCCCGCTACATCCTGGAGCACCTGGGGGAGGGGGACCGGTTCGGGCTGATCGCGTTCAACGAGGAAGTGGCCCGGCTCACCGAGGGGTTGGTGGAGGCCACCCCGGACCGGATCTCCGCCGCCGTGGCCGAGGTGGAAGAGATCTACGCCGACGGCTGGACCAACATCCACGGGGCCCTCCTCGCCGCCATGGAGTGGCTCTCCCCCTCCGGCCGACCCAAATACGTGATCTTCCTCACCGATGGCCTGCCCACCGCCGGGGAGACGGACACCGGCCGGATCGTCCAGGACGTCACGGCGGCCAACTCCGCCGGGGCCAGGCTGTTCGTCTTCGGGGTGGGCTACGACGTGGACCCCCAGCTCCTGGACCTGTTGGCCCAGGGGAACCGGGGCACCGCAAGCTACGTCACCCCCCAGGAGGACCTGGAGGGGGTGCTCACCGCCTTCTACGCCAAGATCGCCCAGCCCGCCCTGACCGAACTCTCCCTGGAGATCCGAGGCGTGACCCCCTACGACCACTATCCCCGGGAGCTCCCGGACCTGTTCTACGGGGAGCAGCTCACGCTGGTGGGGAGGTACGCCGGGGCCGGGCCGGCCACCATCGCCCTCACGGGCACCAGGGAGGGCGCCGAAGAGACCTACGTGCTGGAGGCGGAGTTCCCCCAGCTCTCGGAGGCGGCGGACTTCCTGCCGCGCCTGTGGGCCGCCCGCAAGGTGGGCTACCTCTTGAAGCGGGTCGTCATGGAGGGGGAGTCGGAAGAGCTGGTCCAACAGATCATCCAGCTCGCCACCCGCTACGGCATCGCCACCCCCTACACCTCGTTCCTGGTGGAGGAGGACGCCGGGGCGGCGCTCCCGCCCGCCTACTTCAGCACGGTGAGATTGGCCAGATCCGCCCAGAAGCTGGCCGCCGCCGAGGCCCCCGGGGAAACCGGCGGGGTCAAGGAGGTGGGCGGGCGGGTGTTCCTGCTGGTGGACGGCGTTTGGCAGGAGAGCACCTACCAGGAGGGCACCGAGACCCTGGACATCCAGTACCTGTCGGAGGCCTACTTCCAGCTCCTCTCGGAGCTGCCAGAGATCGCGCCCATCCTGGCCCTGGGGGAGGAGGTCATCTTCCAGCTAGGGGACAGGTTCGTGCGCGTGGGCCCGGTCGGGCTCAGCGAGCTCACCCCGGAGCAGCTCGCCGAACTCAAGGGCAAATAGCTGAGGGGGCCGGGAAATCCCCGCCCGGCCCCTCATCTTCCGGAGCTGGAAAAGCCGGCGCCCGATGACAAGCCCCCGGATTGGCACCGGCTTGGTAACATGGGACCCGACCATGGACATCAAGGCGGTGCTGATCGACGTGGGCGGCCCCATCCTGGACGAGGACCACGAATACGCGGCCTGGGATTCCTTTTTGGTGGGGCTCCTGGCCGAAGAAGGGGTGGAGGTGGAGGAGGAGAGGCTGGCTCAACTGATCGGGCTGGCACTCCAGCGCTGCCTGCCCAACCCCCGGGTGGCGGCCCTGTGGGAGCTGGTGCGGCCCGACGTGGAAAAGTTCCGCCGCCTGAAGGAGGCGCTGCGGGCCTACCAGCGGCGGCATTTGGCGGAGGAATACGAACCCCGCCTCCGCCCGGGGGTGAGGGAGGCCCTGGAAGAATTGGCCGGAAAATACGCCCTGGCCCTGGCCGGGAACCAGCCGGCTTGGATCAAGGAATTTCTTGCCGAGGCTGGGGTGCTGAAATTCTTCCGCTGGCAGCTGGTTTCAGAGGAGATGGGGGTGAGAAAACCAGACCCCCTTTTCTTCCGCATGATCCTCGCCGGAGTAGGGGCACGGCCGGAGGAGGCGGCCATGGTGGGGGATCGGCTGGACCACGACGTCCTGCCGGCCCGACTACTGGACCTCTATACCGTGCGCATCCTGGTAGGCCCTTATCGGGAGCAGCTTCCCATCTCCCCCCTCCACTGCCCCCACCGCACGCTCCCCTCCCTGGCCGAGCTTCCGGCGGCGCTGAGCACGGGACGGTGAACGCCGAAACCAGTTGGGAACTGGAAAAACTCAGGCCGGTTGAGACAAGGGGAGGGTGAAGGTGAAGGTTGCTCCGTCCCGGTTCTCGGCCCAGATCCGCCCCCCATGCAGGCGCACCAGCTCCCGGGCGATGGCCAACCCCAGTCCGGCCCCCTCCCCGGCCCGGGCCTTGTCCCCCCGGTAGAATCGCTCAAAAATCCTCTCCAGCTCATCCGCGGGGATCCCCGGGCCCTGGTCACTCACCTGGACCCAGGCCTCCTCCCCTGCCCGCCAGGCGCGCACCCGGATCGTTCCCCCGGGAGGGGAGTGTCGCAGGGCGTTGGCCAGGATGTTGCCCAATACCTGCCGCAGCCGGATGGGATCCCCTTCCACCCACAATTCCTTCTGGGCCTCCACTTCCACGTCCACCCCCTCCTCCCGGGCCGCCGGCCGCAGGGCCTCACACGCCCCCTCCACCAACCCCCCCAGCTCCAGCCGCTCCCGCGACAGGGGCAGGTGCCCGGTCTCGGCCAGGGTCAGCACCCGCAGATCCTCGATCAGCGCCCCCAGGTGCAGCGTCTCCTCGTAGACCGGGGCCAGCGCCTCCTGGGTCAGGGGGAACACCCCGTCCAACATCGCCTCCAGGTTGCCCTGGATCACGGTGAGGGGGGTGCGGAGCTCGTGGGCCACGTCCGCCAGCAAGCTCCGGCGGGCCTGTTCGGACCTCTCCAGGGCCTGGGCCATGCGGTTGAACGCCTGGGCCAATTGGCCGATCTCGTCCCGGCTTTTCACCTCCACCCGTTGGCTGAGGTCGCCCCGGGCGATGCGCTCGGTGGCCCGGATGAGCCGGCGCAGGGGGGCGGAGAGCTGCACCACCAGCAGCGACCCCAGCAGGGCCGCCACCAACAGGGCGGCCAACCCGCCCACGAAGGCCGCCCGCTGCACCGAGCGGAGGAACCCCTCCTCCAGGGGGCTCATGGCCTCCGGGTCAAGGGGCACCAACACCCCCACCTCCTCCCCATCCACGGTGATGGGGAACCCCAGCTCGGCCAGTTCGGCCAACCGGTCCGGGGTGGCGCACTCGACCCACCCCTCTTCCGCGCAGGCCACCACCTGGAGCTCGGGGTCGAGCAGGGCGAACTGACCCAACAAGCTCTTCTGATAGATGATCTGCCCCCCGGTGCGGACAAACACCTGGGCCCCGAACAGCCGCTCCACCCGCTCCCAGGAGCGGTTCAGCTCCCAGTACTTGGCCAGAAGCCCCACCAGGTCCTGGGCGGCCACCCGCAGGTTCTGTTGGCGGAACTCCTCGAACCGGGCACCGATGGCCGGGCTGAGCAGGAGATAGGTCCCCCCCACGGCAAACACCGCGGTGAGCACCAACGCCCCCACCAGCTTCCAACCGTAGGACATGGCTACCCCTCCCCCGGGGGGTGGAACTTGTAGCCCACCCCGTGCACGGTGAGCAGGAACTGGGGGTGGGCCGGATCGGCCTCCAGCTTGTGGCGGAGGTTTTTCACGTGGGAGTCGATGGTCCGGGGCAGGGAAGCATAGGACCTCTCCTGAATGGCCTCCAGCAGCTCCCGGCGGGTGAACACCCTCCCGGGGTGCTGGGCGAAGAAAGAGAGCAGGTCGAACTCGGTGGGGGTGAGCTCCACCGGCCTGCCCGCCAAGGTCACCTCTCTGGCGGCCAGGTTGATCTTCAAGGGGCCGAATTCCAACACTTCGCCGGGCTTTTTCCCCTCCACCCTCCTGAGCACCGCCCGCACCCGGGCCGCCAGCTCCCGCAACGAGAAGGGCTTGGTCACGTAGTCGTCTGCCCCCAACTCCAGCCCCGCCACCCGGTCCGCCTCCTCGGCCCGGGCGGTGAGCATGATGATGGGCACGTCGGAGCCCGCCCGGATGCGCCGGGCCAACTCCAGGCCGTGCAGGCGGGGGAGCATCAGGTCCAGGATGACCAGGTTGGGGCTGAGCTCCTGAAACCTTATCCAACCCTCTTCCCCGTCGAAGGCCACCTCCACCCGAAACCCCTCCCGGCTGAGGTAAGCCTGGATCATGCGGGCGATCTCCCGCTCGTCCTCCACCAGCAGGATTTTTTTCATCTCCTTCAGGTTACCCCGCAGGGGGAGGGGGGTCTAGGTGGGCCCTAGACCCCCCTCCTGCGGGTGGGCGGCTGTGGCGGTTTTGGGCTCTCGCGTTAAGTTCCCTCCGCTTCAACCGCCGCCAGCTTACCCCCCCGGCGTAGAGAGGGCGTGGAGGGGTTGTGGAACTTCTGTGGAGACGGCTACCATGAGGGGCCATGCGAGACCTAAGCGGGCTTCTGTTCCCCAAGTCGGTGGCGGTGGTGGGGGCCTCCCAGAACCCGGACACCGTGAACCACGCCATCTTCAAAAACGTCACCAGCGGCTTCCCCGGCCCCATCTACGCGATCAACCCCAAATACCAGGAGGTGCTGGGGCGCCCCTGTTTCCCCCGCCTGGAAGACCTGCCAGAGCCGGTGGACCTGGTGGTGATCGCCATCCCTGCCCGGCTGGTGAACCAGGTGCTGCTGTCTTGTGGGAAGTTGGGGATCAGGAACATCGTGGTCATCTCCGCGGGGTTCAAGGAGGCCGGGGAGGAGGGGGCCCGCCGGGAACAGGAACTGGTCCGCATCGCCCGGGAATACGACCTCAACGTGCTGGGGCCCAACTGCTTCGGGCTCATCTCCACCCGGGTGGGGCTCAACACCACCTTCGCCCCCCGGGGGGCCCAGCCCGGAGACGTGGCCTTCATGTCCCAGTCCGGGGCCTTCTGCTCCTCGGTGTTGGACTGGGCGTGGGAGGAGGGGCTGGGCTTCTCCCAGTTCGTCTCCCTGGGAAACAAGGCGGTGCTAAACGAGGTGGACTTCCTGCAGGCGTTCGCCGCCGACCCCCAAACCGAGGTCATCGTGGCCTACCTGGAGGGGATCGCCGACGGCCCCCGGTTCCTGGAGGTGGCCCGGGAGGTGACCCGCACCAAGCCGGTGGTGATCTTGAAATCTGGGCGGTACGAGGCCGGGGCGCGGGCAGTTTCCTCCCACACCGGCACCCTGGCCGGCTCCGACGAGGCCTACCAAGCCGCGTTTCGCAAATGTGGGGTCATCCGGGCCTACAGCGTGGAGGAGCTGTTTGACTACGCCTACACCTTGGCCAAGCAACCCCTGCCCCGGGGCCGGCGGGTGGGGATCGTGACCAATGCCGGTGGGGCCGGGGTGATGGCCACCGACGCGGTGGAGCGGGAGGGGCTGGAGGTGGCGCGCTTCTCCCCGGCCACCTCCCGGCGGCTGTCCGAGGGCCTCCCCCCGGCGGCCAGCGTGTACAACCCGGTGGACATCTTGGGGGACGCCCCCCCGGAGCGGTACCGCCGGGCCCTGGAGCTGGTGGCCGGGGACGAGAACGTAGACCTGCTGGTGGCCCTGTCCGCCCCCCACCCCCTGCTCTCCTTCCGCGAGCTGGCCGAGATCCTGGCCCAGGCCCGCCGGGATTCCCAAAAGCCCCTGGTATGCAGCTTCATGGCCGGAGAGCTGGGGGAGGAAGCGGAAGCCTTGTTGGAGGAAGCCGGGATCCCCTCCTTCTTCGACCCGGCGCGGGCGGTCCGCAGCCTGCGGGCGCTGGTGGACTACGCCGAGCTGCGCCGCCGGCCCCGCCAGCCCCCCCGCCAGTTCCCGGTGGACCGGGCCACCGCCCGGAAGATCGTCCTGGCCGCCTGGGAAGAGGGGCGCCCCCGGTTGGGGGTGGAGGCCCAGCAGCTCTTGGCCTGCTACGGGATCCCGGTGGCCAAGGGGGGCCTGGCCCGCACCCCAAAGCAGGCCGGGGAGCTGGCCCAGAAGCTGGGGGAAAAGGTGGTGCTGAAGGTGGTGTCCCCGGACATCGTGCACAAGTCCGACGTGGGCGGGGTGCGGGTGGGGGTGCCGGCCCGGGAGGCGGAGCGGGAAGCCTGGAGGATGCTGGAGAGGCTGCGGCAGCGCCTGCCAGAGGCAGAGCTGCGCGGGCTGTGGGTGCAGGAGCTGTTGCCCCCGGGGCAAGAGGTGATCGTGGGCGTGGTGCGGGACCCCATCTTCGGGCCCCTGGTCATGTTCGGGCTGGGGGGCGTCTACGTGGAGGTGCTCAAGGACGTGGCGTTCGGGGTGGCCCCCCTGTCCCCGTCGGAGGCCCAAGAGCTGATCCAAAGCATCCGGGCGTTCCCCATCCTGCGCGGGGTGCGGGGGGTCCCAGGGGTGGACCTGGGGGGGCTGGCGGAAGTGCTGGAGCGAGTGGCTCGGCTGGCCGTGGACCTCCCGGAGATCATGGAACTCGACATCAACCCCCTCATGTGCTATCCGGACCGGGTGGTGGCCGTGGACCTACGGCTCACCGTGAGCAAGGAGGAAACGTGAAGGGACTGTACCTGGCGGCAGTGGAGGAGAAGGCGGGCAAGACGTCGCTGGCGGTGGGATTGGCCCGGGCCCTGCGGGCCCGGGGGCTGGAGGTCACCTACCGCAAACCGGTGGGCTGGGCGAGCACCTTTCGGGAGGGAAAGCCCTTCGACCGGGACGCGGAGGTGGTGGCCCAGGCCCTGGGGCTCCCCGAGGAGCCGGGGGAGCTGGTGACCCTGCTGGGGGGGGAGGTGCCCCGGGCGTGGTGGGCCCCGGAAGGGGCGTGGGAACAGATCTTGGCCCTCAAGGAACTCCCGGCCCAACTGGTGCTTTTGGAGGGGAGGCAGTGGGTGGGCCGGGGGTTGCTGTCGGGCCTCTCCGACCCGGCTCTGGCCGGGCGCCTGTCCGCCCCGGTGATCTTGATCTCTCGCTACCAAGGCGAGGCCAGCGTGGACCGCATCCTGGCCGCCGCCTGCTTGCTGGGGGAGGGGGCGGCCCTGGCCGGGGTGGTGCTGAACCAGGTGTCGGCGGACACCGAACTGGCCGAGGTGCGGGGCTACGTGGTGCCGTGGCTGGAGGAGCGGGGGGTGCCGGTGCTGGGGGTGCTCCCCTTCGAGCGCCGGCTGCGGGCAGTGCCGGTACGCCTGGTGGTGGAGGAATTGGGGGCGGAGCTGCTGGTGGAGGGGAAGGCTGAGGCCGAGGTAGAGCGGTTCGTAGTGGGGGCCATGGGGGCCGAGGCCGCCCGCCGCCACCTGAGCCGCATCCCCGGCCAGTTGGGGGTGGTCACCGGCGGCGACCGGGCCGACATCCAAGCCGCCGCCCTCTCCTCCCCCCGGGTGCGGCTGCTCATCCTCACTGGCGGGATGCATCCCGGCCAGGCCATCCTCACCCAAGCCCGGGACCGGGGGGTCACCCTGGCGGTGGTGCCCCAGGACACCATGACCGCCGCCGAGGCCGCCGAGGGGCTGCTGGGCCGCCTGCCCCTCACCGGGGAAGGGCAGCTGGCGCTGGTGGATCAACTGGTGGCCGAGGGGTTGGACCTGGAGCGGATCCTGGAACTGGTGGGCTGAGCCCTCAGCCAGCCGGGTAGCTCAGCTCGGAGGGAGCCCGGGGCCCAGGCCGCGAGCGGCGCAACCTCAGGCCCGCCCACCAGGTCAGCCCCACACAGAGGAAATAGCCCCACAGGGGGAGAAAACCGTAGGGTTTCTCCACAAAACCGGGAAACAGGCCCACCACCACTATCGCCAGGCCGTTGTTCACGGCGTGTAACGCAATCGCCGGGTACACGCTCCCCGTCCAGCGCACCACCCACCCCAGCCACACCCCCAGTGGGAGCACCAGCACCGCCCGGGAGGGTTCCACGTGGGCGACGGCGAACAGAAGGGCGGTGGCCAACACCGCCGGCCCGGCCGAAAGCCGGCTCCCCAACCCGGTGAGGATGAAGCCCCGAAATATCAGCTCCTCGCTGAGCCCCGCCCCCAGGGTGAGGGCCAGGACCAGGAGGGCCAACGGGAAGGCGGAGAGGGAGAGCAAGGGCTGCAGTTCCCCCACCGCCGGGCGGAAGAAGGCGGGGAACAGCCTCAGCAGCAACTCCTCCCCCACGGTGGTCAGGGCCAACCCGCCGACCACTGCCCACAGGTAAGCGGAACCAGGCGCGGGATAGAGGGCCAGGGTGCGCCGGAAGTCGAACTGCAGCCTGCGGGTGAACCACACCACCAGCCACACCAACGCCCCAGTCGAGGCCAACAAGACGCAGGCCACGGCCAACTCCGCCCCGGCCACCACGGCCTCAGGGGACACCACCGCCCCCAACCCCCACAGGAAACCCAGCAGTACCAGGACCACGATCTGGACCAGAAAGGTCAACAGGAACAGGGCCACCGCGTGGCGGGGCTGGGGCAAGTCCGTCTCCGGCGGAAATCCGCTCTCCTGCTCCATCGCCAGCAAGTACCTTTATCTAGCCTACCCGCAGTTCCCGCAACCGGGGGTCGTCCGGCGGCAGGGGGCGCACCCGCAGCACCCGGGGCTCGGGACCCAGAACCTGCACCCGGGTCTCCTCTCCCGGGGGGACGTCCGCGTAACGGGCGGCGATCCTGGCCGCCAGGACCAGCTCCTCCTCCCCAACCGGCCCCTCCACCAGGGCGGTGGGGCCGGGCACGTCCGGGAACTCCAGCCGCAGTCGCCCCCGGGAAAAACCCTCCAAAACTGCGTTCTCCGTCTCGTCCCGGCCCACGATCAGCTTCGCTTTGGGGGAGAGCCGGAAGTGGCGTCCGTGCCTGAGCAGGGCGAAGTCCTCCTGGGTGAGGGCCTGGGGACCTCGCTGGCGGAACAGGTCCCGCAGCCGGGCGGCATATGATTTTTCAAGCAGGATACAGCACCCCCCGGCGGGTTGAGAGAAATCCTCGATCCCCCACTGGCGAGCCAGCTCGAGCTGGCGGCGCCGGGAACGCCCCTGGATGTCCAGCCAGTCCTCCCGCCTCACCCAGCCCTGCTTCTCCGGCCAGGTGGCCGCCAGCAACCGGCCCGACAGGGGCCGCACCAGCCGGTCCCCCAGCCCGGACTCGGCCGCCACCAGATCCAGCGCCCTCCGGTGCTGGGACATGGGCCGCTGGCCCAGCACCTCACCGGTGACCACGAACTCGGCCCCCTCCCTCTCCATGAGCTCCCCCGCCTTCTTGAGCATGAAGATGCGGCAATCCAAACACGGGTTCATCCCCGAGCCGTAGCCGAACTTGGGGGCCTTGACCACCTCCAGGTACTCCTGGTCCACGTCCAGGAGCCGCACCGGGATCCCCAACGCCTGCCCCACCGCCAACACCGTGTCGCAGCGCCCCTGGCCGGTACAGAAGCCGGTGGAGAAGTTGACCCCCACTACGCCGAAGCCCAACCTCTTGGTGAGGGCAGCGGCCAAGGCGGAGTCAAGCCCCCCGGAGAGGAGGGCGATGGCCGTCGGCTTCTTCTCACCCATGGCTGAGGTATCATATCCCAGCCGGGGGAGGCTTCCTCCACACTATCTCCACAAAACCTCCACCGGACTCTCACACGGGAGGCGAAAATGAAAGTGACGGAGATCTCAGGAGGTGACTTGCGGATGTACAAGCGGATATTGGCCGTGGTGTTGGCAGTGGGGCTGGGGCTCGGGGCCCTGGCCGCCCAGGACGTGCAGGAGCAGATCGCCATAAGTGGCCAGGCCGCCATCAAGGCAGCCATCGCCCAAGTGGCCCCGGCGGTGGTGCGGGTGGAGGCCACCAAACAGGTGTCCGGCTGGTGGGAGGAACTGCTGCGGGACCCATTCCTGAGGAGATTCTTCGGCGAACCCCCCTTCGGGGAGAGGCAGATCACCTCCCTGGCCTCGGGGTTCATCGTGGAGTTCCAGGGGCAGAAGTACGTGCTCACCAACCTGCATGTGGTGGAGGGGGCGGAGGCCATCCGCATCACCGCCCAGGACGGGCGGATCCTGGAGGCAGAGCTGCTGGGGACGGACGAGTGGCTGGACCTGGCGGTGTTGGCCTTGCGGGACGCCGAGGGGCTGCCCGCTGCCCCCCTGGGGGATTCGGACGCCCTGGAGATCGGGGACTGGGTGATCGCCATCGGCAACCCGTTGGGGTTCGACTACACGGTGACGCTGGGGATCGTGTCCGCGCTGGGGCGTAGCGTGCCCCGGCCGGACGGCAGCGGTTACTTCCGGCGGATGATCCAGACCGACGCGGCCATCAACCCGGGCAACTCCGGGGGCCCCCTGGTCAACGCCCACGGCCAGGTGGTGGGGATGAACACCCTCATCGCCCGGCTGAGCGCCGAGGGGATAGCCGTGGAGGGGATCAACTTCGCCGTGCCCATCAACGAGATCCAGCGGGTACTGCCCCAGCTCGTCTCCCAAGGGGTGGTCCGGCGGGGCTGGCTGGGGGTGTACATCCAGAACCTCACCCCGGGGATGGAGGAGCAGTTCGGGGTGGCCGCCGGCCAAGGGGTGCTGGTGGCCGACGTGGTGACCGGCTCCCCGGCTGAGGAGGCCGGCCTCCAATCGGGGGACGTGATCGTGGCCGTGGACGGCACCCCGGTGGGCAACGTGGACGAGCTTCAGACGGCCATCATGTACCGGGCCCCGGGGGAGACGGTGGTGCTCACCGTGATCCGCGCCGGAGAGGAGCTCACCATCCCCGTCACCCTGGGGGAGCGCCCGGGGGAGGAGGAGCTGGCCCAACTCCCCACCCAGCAGGCCGAGGAAGGAGTACAGAAGTTCGGCCTCACCGTGCGGGACATCACCCCGGAGCTCGCTGACCTCTACGACCTTGAGGTCTCCCGCGGGGTGGTGGTGGTGGAGGTAGAGCCCGGCTCCAAGGCCTATTGGGGCGGGGTGGAAGAAGGGGACGTGATCCTAGAGGTGAACCGCCAGCCCATCCTGGACGTGGCGGACTGGAACGCGGTGGTGGCCGGCATCTCCGAGGAAGAGGAGGTCCTGCTCACCGTGCTGCGGGAGGGGAGGACGCGGTTCCTCCTCCTGCGCTGAGGTTGGGGTAAAATAACCCTGGGTCGGAGAGTAGCGCAGCCTGGTTAGCGCGCAGCGTTCGGGACGCTGAGGTCGGCGGTTCGAATCCGCCCTCTCCGACCAGCACGGGAGGCGGGTATAGCTCAATGGTAGAGCACTGGCCTTCCAAGCCAGTGACGCGGGTTCGATTCCCGCTACCCGCTCCAGTTCCGTGACGAGTAGGGCGTCACGGAGGTCGGCGCCCGTAGCTCAGCCGGATCAGAGCGGCGGCCTTCTAAGCCGTAGGTCGGAGGTTCGAGTCCTCCCGGGCGCGCCAGGGGAGCGTAGCTCAAAGGCAGAGCACTGCGCTGTGGCCGCAGGGGTTGCGGGTTCGAGTCCCGTCGCTCCTCCCAGCGTCCGTAGCTCAATCGGATCAGAGCGGCGGCCTTCGGAGCCGCAGGTTGGAGGTTCGAGTCCTCCCGGGCGCGCCAACGGACCTGGAAAGGGGCGACTTGGAAGGAGAGATCAACCGGCTGTTCGACTCCCACACCCACCTGGATTTCTCCCAGTTCGACCAGGATCGCGAGGAGCTGCTGGCCGAGATGCGCCGGCAGGGGGTGGCCGCCCTGAATGTGGGGCTGGACCTTCAGACCTCCCGCGCCTCCCTGGAGCTGGCCCGGGCCCATCCTCACCTCGCGGCCGCCTGCGGCTTCCACCCCCACGAGGCCAGCAAGTTCTCCCCCGCGGCTGCCGAGCGGCTGGAGGAGCTGCTCCGGGCCGGGGCAGTGGCGGTGGGGGAGATCGGGCTCGATTACTACCGCAACCTCTCCCCCCGGGAAGCCCAGCTGGCTGCCTTTCGGGCCCAGCTGCGACTGGCCCGCCGGTTGGACCTGCCGGTGGTGTTGCACCAGCGGGCGGCGGAGGAGGATTTCTTCGCGGTGCTGGCGGAAGAGGGCCCGGTAAAGGGGGTGATGCACGCCTTTTCTGGGGGGTTGGCCCAGGCCCGACGGGCGGTGGCCCTGGGGCTGCATTTGGGGATCGGGGGCCCCCTCACCTACCCCAAGAACCACGCCCTGCGGGAGGCTGTGCGGGCAGTGCCACTGGATAGGTTGCTGATTGAAACCGACGCGCCCTTCTTGCCCCCCCAACCCTTCCGGGGCCGACGCAACGACCCGTTGAAAGTGCGGCTGGTGGCCCAAACACTGGCTGAGCTCCTGGGGCTGCCGGCCGGGGAGCTGGCTGAGGCCTGTTGGGAAAACGCCTGCCGGCTGTTTTCCGTCCAGCCCAGATTTTGAGCCTGCCCCCGGCCGGACCTTCCCACCTCAGAACCCTCCTTGAGCCGGGGGGACACGGTCGCTGGCCTACTCCCGCCCCTCCTGGGCGACGAGCGACTCCCGCAGCTCCTCTTTCGCCAGCGGCCTCCCCTGGACGATGGCCCCTCGGATGGCCCCCAGCAATCGGACCATGAACCGGAGGTTGTGCAGGGTGGCGAGGCGGAAGTAGGCCAGTTCCCCGGTCCGCAGCAGGTGATGGAGGAAGGCGCGGGAGTGGGTGCGGCAGGTGGGACAGTCGCAACCCTCGTCGATGGGCCGCCCATCACGCCGAAAGCGGGCGTTCTTGATGTTCAGCCGGAAACCTTCCTCGCTGGGGGTGAGCAGGCTCCCGTTGCGGGCCATGCGGGTGGGGGCAGCGCAGTCGAAGGTGTCGATCCCCCGGCGCACCGCCTCCAGGATGTCCTCCACCCCGCCGATTCCCAGGAGGTGCCGGGGCTTTTCCTCCGGCAGCTCGGCCACCGTCCACTCGATCACCCGCAGCATGTCCTCCTTGGACCTGCCCAGGGAGCCGCCGATGGCGAACCCGGGGAAGCCGAGTTGGGCGATGACCCGGGCCGACCGCCGGCGTAGGTCCTGGTAGGCCCCACCCTGTACGATCCCGAACAGGACTTGATCTGGGTTGGGGCCGAGGCCGCGGGTTTCCCGAAAGGCCTGCAGGGCCCTCTCCGCCCACCGGTGGGTCCTCTCCATGGCCGCCTGGGTATAAGCCCGGTCGTGGAAGGGGGAGGTACACTCGTCCAAGGGCAGGATGATGTCCGCCCCCAGGAGCCGCTGGGCCCGGATCACCTCCTCGGGGGAGAAGAACACCCAGGCCCCGTCCACCACCGATCGGAACCGGGCCCCCTCCTCGGTGAGCTGCACCAGCGAGGGGCCGGTGGGCCTGGGGGGATCGTCCCCGGGGAAGATGGAGGCGATCTTCCCCACCCCGTGCACCTTCCCTGCTCCCAGGGAGAAGACTTGAAACCCCCCGGAGTCGGTCATCCAGGGGCCGTCCCAGCCTGAGAAGCCGTGCAGCCCCCCAAGCTCGGCCACCACCTCCGGCCCCGGCCGCAAATACAGGTGGTAGGTGTTCCCGATCAGAACCTGTACCCCCACCGCCCGCAGGTCTGCCGGGGACAGGGCCTTCACCGTGGCCCGGGTGGCCACCGCCACGAATGCCGGGGTCTCGATCTCCCCGTGGGGGGTACGCAGCCTCCCCACCCGCGCTTCGCTCCTGGAATGGCGAACTTCGATCTGGAACTCCATCCGGTGAATGTTGCCCCATCCTGAGGCCCGGTGCGAGCCCGGCGGGGACTCAGTAAAAGTGGGTGAGGGTGCGGTGATGGGGGTAGGGGAGTTCCTCTTGGGCCAGGCTCCACAGCAGCCAGTCCACCTCGAAGGCCCTCAACGGGCGGCCTGCCCTGTTGAGCAGCTCCACCAACCGCTCCCCTATGGCCACCGTGGCCGCCCGCAACTCCACCTCCTCTGGGGACCCTCCTCGGAGGAGTTCCCCCCGGTCGATTCGGGCTGCCAGCTCCGGGGCCAGCACCAGGGCCCCCTGGGCCCGCAGTAGCTGGGGCAGCTTATAGTCGGCAAACACGGTCAACCACTCCAAATCGTGAAACTCCCCCGGCCCCCTCCCGGAAAACGCCCCGTAGAGGTCGGCGCACAGGATCTGGGCCCGTTTGTAGAATGGGACCCACTGCGCCCGATAGGAGGCTGCGTCCCGAAACGAGGGGAGGTGGGCGGTGAGGAGCTCCACCAACCGGGCGCAGCTCCCCCGGGCGTGGGAGAAGAACGAGACCGCACTGCCAAACTTAAAAAGCAAATACCCTACTTCTCTCAGGTTGCGAACCCGAACCCCCAGCAAAGGGATCTCCCCCAAGGCCGCCCGCAACCCAGCTTCGTCCAGGGAGCGCAGGTGTTCAGGGGAGTAGAACTCTGGGGACTCCTCGGCCAACCGGCGGAGGGCCCAGGCGAGGGCGAAATAGCCGGTGAGTCGCTCCCCGTCTGGCCCGGTTACGCTCCACTTCTCCCGCCCGGGCCAGAAGCAGAAGTTGAGCGCGTCCAGCACAAGCAGATAGCGCAGGGTGAGCTCCTCCTCCCCTTGGAAGTGATACCGACCTTCCCATGGGGGGAGGGGCAGGTCCTTCAGCCGCTGGGCCAGAGAATGGATTCCACCTTCCTCAAGCTGCACCCAGCGGGCCCGCCGGCACACCCACCACGCCGCCCTGCGAACCGGGTTCTCCCTCACCATGCCCCCTTTGGGGAGAGCTTACCCGCCGACAGGCCCCAGGCCAAGGGGAACCACTTCCAGGCTGGGGTGTATATTCCATGGGCCGCTACCAGGATAGGCGGCCTGAGGTAGAGATAAAGATCCGCGTTTGGGGTTGAGCAGGAAAAGGAGGCGGTAACATGAGAGCTTTGATTGCTCTTTCAGTAGTAGGGCTGTTGGCCTGCCCCCTTCCGGCAGGCCCGCCCGCGTACCTGCGGGCAGAGGTTTCCTTCGCCGAAGGGGTGGTGGCCGGGCTGCTAGCTCAAGCCCAGGGCCTGTCCCTACCCACCCTGGGCTGGACCACGGCTGGCCCGCAACTTTACGGGGTGCAGAGCGAGGCGGAGCTTTTGGCTCAGGAAACTTTTCTCATCTGGGATTTCCCTTACTTTTACCTAGCAAGCCAGACCGAATCCGGGCTGGCCGTGCTCAGGGGTGACGAGGAGCGGGGGGAGCTGATCGCGATGGGGACGGGGGGGAACCTGCCTCCCAGCCAGTTTGTCTCAGATTTCATCGAACTCCTCACCGAGCTGGGCCTGCTCCCCGAGGTGGGTTGCACTATTCAATTTCAAGAAATAGAGGTCCCGCACAAACTGCCCCCTTCCCCAGAGGGCTCGGCCCTGGACCCGGTGCTTTGGGGGTTGGTGAACCACCCTGACTGGCTGGGGTTCGCCCGCGACTACGGCCTGGAGCTCACCGGCCTGCGGGTGCGGGTAGTGGTGGAGAAGGAAGGCCAGCTGGCCAGCCAGTTCGAGCCCTATATCTTCGCCAGCACCGACGGCCTGGCGGAACTGATCCTTCCCATTCCGCTACTGGTGACGCTGGGGCAGGACCCGGCGGTGCGGTTGGTGCGGCCCCCCTACGTGCCCCACCCGGCCGCTCCCAGGGAAGGAGGGTGACGAACATGCGGAGGTTGTTGACGACGATATTGGTGGTGGGGCTGGCCGGGGCAGCGGCCTGGGGCCAGGTGAGGATCGGGGCCTTGTCTGAAGACCTCTCTTTCTGGCAGGGGGTGGTGGCCCGGGCCCAAGCGGCGGGGATAAAGGCCCAGGTGACCTCTTATTCGGAGTCGGCCCTCTACCAGCAGGTGTACTTCTGGGCCGCCTTCGGCCGGTCTAGCCTCGATCTGGTAGGGATTCCTCGGGAGTGGCTCCCCCAGGTGGCTGGGAGGCTACTTGACCTCTCGCCTTGGCTACTGGAGCTGCAGGCGGCCGGGTTGGAAGTGGTGGCCCATCAGGGGCGCCCGGTGGGGGCGGCTATCCCCGGGCAGGGGGAGAAGCTGGCCGCGGTGATCGCCAGTTCCCCCCGCTCCGAGCAGGCAGTCCAAGTGCTGTTCCACCTGGTGGGAGACCAGGTGGGGGAGACGGCGGCCCCGGTTCCCACCGCGGCCGTGGTGCCCCTGCGAGTGGGGCCGCTGACATTGAGCAAGCTGGTACAGGATCTGCCGGGGGTGGACGGGGCCCTGGAGATGTTCGCCCAGGCCATGGCCCAAGCGGTCCCCCAGGGGGTGGTGACCGCCTTGGCCCGGGTGCCGGCCCCGGCCCGGGATGCCCTGATCGAGGTGGCCGAGAGGCTGGGGCTGCCCTTGACCCCCGACGGCACTGGGGTCCAGGTGGTGGTGGAGGGGGCAGTGGGGGTGTCGCCCCTGGCGGCCGGGGCCCGGGAGGAAGAAAGGTCCCCCAGCGGGCTGTCCCTAGTCACCGTGCCCTTCTCCCAGCTCTCCAGCTTCCTGGCCAGCCTGGCCGGTCGGGCCAAAGTCCGACCTCCGTTCCGCCCTGAGATCACGGCCACCAGCCAGGGCGCGGGCCTGGTGGGGGCTCCCCTCTTCCACGCCCAGGGCATCCGCGGGGCCGGGGTGAAGATCGCCGTGATCGACGTGGGGTTCATCGACTACACCCTGTCCCAGGCCCGCGGGGACCTCCCCCCCACCCTGATCACCCACGACCTCACTGGCACCGGCATCGCCACCGACTACCGCCACGGCACCGCGGTGGCAGAGATCGTTTACGACATCGCCCCCCAGGCCACCCTCTACCTCATCAAGATCGCCAACGAGGTCCACCTGGACAACGCCGTCTCCTACTGCATTTCCCAGGGGGTGGACGTGATCGTGCACTCCCTGGGTTGGTTCAACACCAACTTCTACGACGGCCAAGGCCTGATCCCGGACATGGTCCGGCGAGCGGAGGCCGCCGGCATCCTGTGGGTCCAGGCCGCCGGCAACAGCGCCCAAAACCACTGGGAGGGCTACTTCACCGACACCAATGGAGATGGCCTGCTGGACCAGGAGATCACCTTCCGCTACGACCCTGCCGACCCGGACAATTCCAGCTCCTATGCCACCCTGTACCTCACCTGGGATGGCTGGCCCCAGACGGCCGACGACTATGACATCTTCCTCTATGGCCCCGGTGGGGGGTTGGTGGCCTCCTCCACCAAGACCCAAGGGGGGACCGAGGAGCCCACCGAGCTGATCTCGGTGTCCCTCTCCCAGGTGGGGGAGTATCGGATCCGGATTCAGCTAGCCTCGGGTAGTCCCCGGAAGTTGGAGCTTTTCTCCATCTACCACGAGCTTACGCCCAACATGATCTCCTCCTCCATCCCTGCCCCGGGCAACGCCGCCGCGGCCCTGACCGTGGCCGCCATCCCCTGGGACCGGTACAGCAGCGGCCCAGCGGCGGACTACTCTTCCCGGGGGCCCACCAATGACGGGCGGCTCAAGCCGGACCTGGCCGCCCCGGACAACGTGGCCACCGGGGTGGCTTACTACGACCCCTTCCCCGGCACCTCGGCGGCCGCCCCCCACGTGGCCGGGATAGCGGCGCTGCTGCTCTCAGAAGACCCAGGGCTTTCCCTATCGGCCCTGCGCAGCCGCTTGCTGAGCCACTGCGTCAGCATGGGGGACCAATACGCCTACGGGGCGGGCCGGCTGGAAGCCAGCCCCCAGGCTCCAACAGCCCAGCCAGACCTGGTGATCCAAAACATCACCTACTCCCCCAGCTCGCCTTCGGTGGGGAGCACGGTCAGCTTCCAGGTGACGATCAGGAACCAAGGGGCGGCCGCCGCGGGAACGTTCCGGGTGCGGCTGGTGGGGGCCGGGCCGGCTGCCGAGGCCAACGTGGGCTCGCTGGCCGCCGGGGCTTCCCACACGGTGAGCCTGAGCCTGCCCCTCTCCACCAGCCCGGAGACGTTCACCGCCACCGCCGATTACTACGGCCAAGTGGCCGAATCGGACGAGGGAAATAACCAGGCCCAGGTCACGGTCACGGGGATCACGCCCCTGCCGGACTTGGTGATCCAAAGCGTGACCTACACCCCCAGTTCCCCCACCGTGGGACAGCTGCTCACCTTCCAGATCACGGTGAGGAACCAGGGGGGGAGCGCCGCGGGTGCGTTCTACGTGCGCCTCTCAGACGGAGGCGGCCATCAGAACGCCTCCCTGGGGGGCCTGGCGGCCGGGGCCAGCCACACCGTGTCCCTCAGCCTGCCCCTCACTGCGGCCAGTGAAACCTTCACCGTGACCGCGGATGCCTTCGGGCAGGTGAACGAGTCCGACGAGGCCAACAACACCTACCAGCTCACCGTGACCGCGGCCACCCCAGCGTTGTCGTTCTCCCTGGCCCTGGACCGGGCCAGTTACCAAGTGGGGAATCCGGTGCGGATTCGGGTGGAGCTCTCCCGGGGGGCTTACGTGTACCTGGTGGAACTGGATCCCACCGGCCGGGCCAAGCTCATCTTCCCCAACTTCTGGGAGCGAAACCCCCAGCTACCCGCCGGCACCACCTGGCTCCCCCGCGCCGGCTACACCATCCAGGCCTCCCAACCCACCGGGACTTCCCAGCTGGTGGGCTTTGCCAGCGACTCACCCATCCCCTACTTCCCCACCAACTTCCCCAGCCCGGACTTTCCGGTGCTCTCCAACAACGGCTCCTGGTTCCTGTCCCAGGTGCGGGCGTGGCTTGCCGCAAACGTGCCGGCCGGAGGGTGGGCCGAGGACACGGTCAGCTTCACCGTGCAGCCGGCGGCCAATCAACCCCCCACTGCCCGCTTCTCCTACTCCCCGGGGAGCCCCAATGTCGGCCAGTGGATCCAGTTCGACGCCTCTGCCTCCTCGGATCCGGACGGCACCATCGTGTCCTACTCCTGGGAGTTCGGAGACGGCACCACCGCCACCGGGGTGCGGGTGAACAAGCGCTACGGTACCGCGGGCACGTATACGGTGCGCCTCACGGTGCAAGACGACCGGGGGGCCACGGACACGGAGACCAAACAGGTCACCGTGGGCCCGCCGCCGAACCAACCCCCCACTGCTCGCTTCAGCTACACCCCCACCAACCCCGACCCCGGGGACGTGGTGGCCTTCGACGGCTCGGCGTCCTCTGACCCAGACGGGACCATCGTGGCCTGGGAGTGGGACTTCGGGGACGGGACCACGGGGAGCGGGGTTGTGGTGAACCACGCCTTCCCCGCCGACGGGACCTACACGGTCACCCTCACGGTGCGGGACGACGACGGGGCCACCGATAGCGTCTCCCACACCGTCCAAGTGGGGGCACCTCCCACCCCGCCCCTCCCCGGGATGCCGGAGATCGACGAGCCCGGGTTCTACATCTGGGGCGACCACATCCACTGGCACATCACCGTGGTGGGGGACCCGGCCTGGTCCTCCCCCAAGGCCTTCCGGGTGGCCCTGTCCGGGCGAGGGGGCAGGTTCCGGGATCTGAAGGTGACCCCCAGTAGTGGGCCCTCGCCCACGTTGGGAAGCGGCAGCCGCAGCTTCACCTGGGAGGGCACCATTGGTGCCGGCTGGGTGGACTTGGAGTTCCGCTCCACCATGGTGTACGTGCTTCTGGAGTTCTACCTAGACCTCGATGGGGACGGCACTCCTGAGCTGGTGCCGCCGGAGTACGTCTACTTGCGCCAGTACAAGGTGAACCCACCGGTCAATCCGATGGTGTTCGGCCGAATCCAGCCGTCCGACATTTACGTGTACATCAGCCGCAACTTCCGCATCGGTCAGGGGAGCTTGTCGGCCATCGTGTGGCTTACCACCATCGAGGAGCTGGAACCCTAAGGGAGCTTGGAAAGGGGCCTCCTTGCGGAGGCCCCTTTTTCATCTTTGCCCTAGCCGGAGGGCTTCACCGCCGGGAAAGTTCCTCCAGCACCCCGCCCATGGTCTCATCGGCTACCAGGCGGGCGGCTTCCGGCAGCGGGGCAAACCGAACTTCGCTGATCTCATCTGGGTTGGGCCGGGGAGGCCCGGCAATGTGAGCCTGGTAGAAGAAGAACAGCCAGTGGAGCCCGGAATGGGGGCCCACCTTGGCCCGCACCGCCACCAGCGGCCCCACCCGGGCTTCCACGCCGAGTTCTTCCTCGAGCTCCCGCTTCAAGGTCTGCTCCGGGGCTTCTCCGAACTGCAGAAAGCCTCCTGGCAGGGACCACAGCCCCTTCGTCAACCCACGGGAGGCTTTGACCAATAGTACTTCCCGCCCCTGCCGGATGATCCCCTCGGCCACCACCCGAGGCAGACTGCGGTACACGGCCTCCCGCAGCAGGGGTGAGGCCTGGGGATGGGTGGGCACCTCGTCCTTGGAAAGCCAGTGATGGGGGTGGGATGGAAGTTGGGGGAGGGCGAACACAACCCCCTCTTCGCCCCAAGGGAGCCGCCACAAGCGCCGGTAGGGGAAGGGGAGGGGGTCCCCCTCCCGGGGCAGGGTGAGTTTCCCCTCCCGCTCCACCGTGTATACCTTCCCGTCTATCTCCAGGTACAAATAAGCCATGCCCAATTCTACCCCCGGCCACCCCGAGCCAGGGACCCCGTGGTAAGACGGTGCCCGCCCGCACGGGCGGTTAGCTCGCGGAGGGATTGACCGCACCGAGGAGCGCTGATCTGCGTACCAGACCCAAAAAGAAGCTGCTTCCCCTTTTTTGCCCCACTCCTCGCCTGAGGGTGAAGTTGACAACTCCGGACCCATCGGATAGGTTTACGGTGTTAACACCAGTGAAGGGGGGGGAAGCGGTGCAAACAACTATCTACTTCAGCGAGGATGATAAGTACCTCATCGACCTAGTGGATCAGGTGGCCCGGCGGGAGCGTAAATCCCGTTCGGCAGTCGTCCTGTCCATCCTGGAGGAGCACTTCGAGCGGGGCAAGCGGCTGGGGGAAATTCTGGTCGACATGGGGTTTCTCGGGCCCAAGGAAGTAGAGCGGGCTCTGGCCAAGCAAAAGGAAGCCAAGGACAAGAAGCTGTTCGGGGAGATTTTGGTGGAGGAAGGCCTGATCCCCCCCGACGCCGTGGAGCGGGCCCTGGCAGTGCAGACCCGATTTCGAGACCTCCGGAGCTGAAGCAAACAGAAGGTCCTGGGCTAGCCACTCTTCCTTCCGTGCAGGCTAGGTGAGTGGCGAGAAGGCCCGACAAGTAGTCCATTCCCCTCGGGCGTTTCTTTTTTGGCTTTGCGCGCCGCCACCCCCATCAGGCTCCGGCCTCCTCGAAGGGGGGCTCCCCCCGGGCCAGGGCCACCAGCAACGGTCGGAGTCCCTCCAACGCCCGGCGGCGGTGGGAAATGCGGTTCTTCTCGAGTTGGGAAAGCTCGGCCAGGGTCCGGTCCCCACCCTGGGGGACGAACAGGGGGTCGTAGCCGAACCCGTGGCTCCCCCGGGGGGCAGTGGCGATCTCCCCGCACAAAACCCCCTCTGCGAGCCACACCCGCCCGTCCGGCAAAGCCAACGCAGCCACGGTGCGGAAGCGGGCGCGACGATCTTCCACCCCTGCCAGCAGCGCCAGCAACTTCCGGTTGTTCTCCCGGTAATCCTTCCCCTCGCCGGCGAACCGGGCTGAGCGCACCCCGGGGGCGCCCCCCAACGCCACCACCTCCAGGCCGGAGTCTTCGGCCAGGGTGGGCAACCCAGTGGCTCTGGCAATGGACAGGGCCTTGAGGCGGGCGTTTTCCTCCAGCGTGGAGCCAGTCTCCTCTACCTCCGGGAAGGGGACCTCCCGAGAGGTGAGGAAGGTGAGTCCTGGGATTGTCCCCAAAATGCTCACTATCTCAGCCTGTTTGTCGGGATTTTTTGTGCCGATGAGAACCTTTGCCGGGACTTCCCTGCCGGCCGGACCTCGGGGCCGTGTTCGGGGGAAACTCCCCGGGGTCACTGCATCTTCACGCCCCGCAGGGAGAGCTCGGCCGCCCGGTGGCAGGCCACGAAGTGCTCCCGGGAGTGCTCCCTGAACGGAGGGGCCTCCTGGGAGCAGAGTTCTATCGCGTAGGGGCACCGGGGGTGGAAGTAGCAACCCGAGGGGGGGTTCACCGGGCTGGGCACATCCCCCTGGAGGATGATCCGCTCTGCCTCGTAGTCCGGGTCGGGCACCGGCACCGCCGACAGCAGTGCCTCGGTGTAGGGATGGTAGGGACGGGTGAATAGCTCCTCGGTCTCCGCCAACTCCACGATCTTCCCCAGGTACATCACTGCCACCCGATCGGAGATGTGCTTCACCACCGACAGGTCGTGGGCGATGAACAGGTAAGTGAGGTGGAACTCCTGTTGGAGGTCTTCGAGCAGGTTCAGCACCTGGGCCTGGATGGACACGTCCAGGGCCGACACCGGCTCATCGCACACGATGAGCTGGGGGTCCAGGGCCAGGGCGCGGGCGATGCCGATCCTCTGGCGCTGGCCCCCGGAGAACTCGTGGGGGTAGCGGCGCATGTGCTCCGGTTTCAGCCCCACCGCCTCCAGCAGGGACTGGACCCGCTTCTCCTTCTCCTTACCCCTGGCCACCCGGTGGACCACCAGGGGTTCCCCCACGATGTCCCCCACCGTCATGCGGGGGTTCAGGGAGGAGTAAGGGTCCTGGAAGATGATCTGCATTTCCCGCCTAAGCAGCTTCAGCTCCCCTTTGGGCAGCCGGACGATGTCCACCACCCGCTCCAGCTGTCGCGACCGGAACAGCACCTCCCCGGCAGTGGGCTCAATCAGGCGCAGGATGGCCCGTCCGGTGGTGGTCTTGCCACAGCCGGATTCCCCCACCAACCCCAGGGTTTCCCCTTCCGGGATGTACATGTCGATGTCGTCCACTGCCTTGACCCACCCCACTACCCGGCGGAACACTCCCCGCCGCACCGGGAAGTACTTCTTGAGTCCCGATACCCGGAGCAAGGTCCCGGCTTCCAAGGTAAGTTGAGTGCTCACGATATCCCCACCTCTTTCAATATAACCAGCAGGCCACCTGGTGGCCCTCGCCCACCTGTTTCAGTTCGGGCATCTCCCGGGTACAAATGTCTTTGGTGTGGGGGCAGCGGGGGTTGAAGGGACAGCCCGGAGGGGCCTCCAGCGGGTCCGGCACCACCCCCTTGATGGGCTCCAGCCGCTCTCGTTTGGAGGCCAGGGAGGGGATGGACTGGAGCAGCCCCTGCGTATAAGGGTGTTTGGGCTCGTGGAACAGCGGCCGCACCGGCGCGTGTTCCACCACCTTGCCCAAGTACATGACCACCACTTCCTCGCACATCTCCGCCACCACCCCCAGGTCGTGGGTGATGAGCATGATGGCGGTGTGGAATGTGCGCTGTAGTTCCCGCATCAGATCGAGAACCTGTGCTTGGATGGTCACGTCCAAGGCGGTGGTGGGCTCGTCGGCGATCAGCAGGGAGGGGTTGCAAGAGAGGGCCATGGCGATCATGGCTCGCTGGCGCATGCCCCCCGAGAGTTGATGGGGGTACTCATCCACCCGCTGCTCGGGCAAGGGGATCCCCACCTGCCTCAGCATCTCGATGGCCTTCTTGCGGGCCTCCTTCTTGGACACCCGCTGGTGGAGCATGATGGCTTCCATGATCTGGTAGCCCACGGTGAACACCGGGTTCAGGGATGTCATGGGCTCCTGGAAGATCATGGCGATTTCCTTGCCCCGGATGGATCGGTACTCCCGGCCCTTGGGATTGAGCTGGGTGAGGTCCACGCTGGTGCCGTTGCGGTGCAGGATGATGTGTCCCCCGGTGATCTTCCCCGGGGGCATGGGCACCAAGCCCATGATGGACAGCGCGGTCACGGACTTGCCACAGCCGGATTCCCCCACCACCCCCAACGTACGCTCGGGCTCTATGGCGAACGAAACCCCGTCCACCGCCTTGACCACACCATCCTCGGTGTAGAAATAAGTGCGCAGCCCTTCCAGTTCAATCAGGGGCATGGTCCGCTCACCAGACAGCCAGGGTCAACCCCAGCACCATGAACAGGGTGCCCAACACCGCGGTGGCGATCTTCTTGGGGTCCTTTTTCACGTCCCGGCCGAACACGGTGGCTGACATCCCGGAACCGAACGCCCCTCCCAAGGTGGCGTGCTCGGACATCTGCAGGAGCACCAGCCCCATCAAGGCCAGGGCATCCAGGAAGAACAGCACTTGAAGGAAGACTTTCATCCCATCACGCTCCTTAAATTCAGCTCTACTCCCGCTGGAGCTGGGCTGGTGATCACCCGGCCTACCAGTCCCTGGAGAACCAGCGGAATTATACCGGTGGGCTTGGGCAACACAAAAACCCCACCGTGCGGGTGGCCCCACAAGCCCCCGGGTTTGAGTTCCCCCTCCCCCCCTGCCTATAATGCCCGGAATTTTCGCAAGGAGGGTGATATGAAGGAAATCCGCTGGCACGGTCGCGGAGGGCAAGGGGCCAAGACCGTCTCCCAGATCCTGGCCCAGATAAACCTCCGCGAGGGCAAGCACGTGCAATCCTTCCCGGAATACGGGCCGGAGCGGTCCGGGGCCCCGGTCCGCGCCTACAACCGCATCTCCGACGAGGAAATCCTCATCCACTCCGGCGTCTACCATCCCCACATCTCGGTGGTCATCGACGAGACCCTGCTGGACTCGGAGAACCCCACCGAGGGCCTGAGCCCGGAGGGGACACTGCTGGTTAACACCAAGCGCTCCGTCGACGAGGTGAGGAAGCTCACCGGCTACTCGGGGGAGATCATCTGCCTGGACGCCGACAAGATCGCCAAAGAGGCTGGGACCGGCTTCCCCAACGTGCCCATGTTGGGCGCGGTGGTGGCCGTTTTGGGGACTGATCCCCAGCTGGCCGAGGAGGAGCTCAAGGGGACTCTTGCCAAGCGCTTGCCCCCGCAGGTGGTCGAGAAGAACCTGCAGGCCTTCCGGGCCGGGTACGAGGCGGCGAAAGGAGCGAGGGAAAATGCCTCAGCTTAAGACCTGGAAAGAACTTACGATCGGGGGGGTGGTGCCGGGCGGTGCCACCCCCGAGGCCAATAAGACCGGCTCCTGGCGGGCCGAACGCCCTATCTGGGACTCGGAAAAGTGCATCCAGTGCCTGCAGTGCTGGCTCCACTGCCCGGATAGCTCCATCCTCATCAAGGACGGCAAGGTGACGGGGGTCGATTACGAGCACTGCAAGGGCTGTGGAGTGTGTGCCGGGGTTTGCCCGGTGGATGCCATCGAGATGGTGCCGGAAAGGGGGGAGGGATGAAGAAAACCATGACCGGCCACAAGGCAGTGGCCGAGGCGATGCGGCAGATCGAACCGGACGTGGTGGCCGTCTACCCCATCACCCCCCAATCGGAGATCGCCGAGTACTACGCCCAGTACGTGCACGACGGGGTGGTGAAGACGGAGCTGGTGCCGGTGGAGAGCGAGCACTCGGCCATGTCCGCCTGTGTGGGGGCGGCGGCGGCCGGGGCGCGGGTAATGACCGCCACCGCCTCCCAAGGGCTGGCCCTGCTGGTGGAGGTCCTGTACATCGCCGCCGGGATGAGGCTGCCCATCGTCATGGCCCTGGCCAACCGGGCCCTATCTGCCCCGATCAACATCCACTGTGACCATTCGGACGCGTATTTGGCCCGGGACGCGGGCGCAGTACAGATCTTCGCCGAGTCCGCCCAAGAGGCCTACGACTGGATGATCATGGCCCAGAGGATCGCCGAACACGAGCGGGTGCGCCTGCCCGTCATCGTCAACCTGGATGGGTTCACCCTCACCCACTCGGTGCAGGTGGTGGAGCCCCTGTCGGACGAGCAGGTGAAGGGGTTCGTGGGCGAGTTCAAGCCCGTCTATCCCCTGCTGGACGTGGACAACCCCGCCACCTGGGGGCCGTTCGCCATGCCAGATTACTACTTCGAGCTCAAGCGGGCCCAGCAGGCCGGGATGGAGGCGGTGCCGGAGGTTTTCCTCAAGGTGCAGGAGGAATACCGCCGGCTATCCGGCCGCCCCTACGCGGGCTTCTTCGAGGCCTACAGGCTGGAGGACGCGGAGAGGGCTGTGGTGATCATGGGCTCCACCGCCGGCACCGCCAAGGTGGTGGTGGACGAGCTGCGGGGGCGGGGCGAGAAGGTGGGGCTCCTCAAGGTATGGCTGTGGCGTCCCTTCCCCGGGGAGGAGTTCGCCGAGGCCCTGGCCCACGTGTCGAAGGTGGCGGTGCTGGACCGGTCGCTCTCCTTCGGGAACATGGGGGCCCTGTACCTGGACATCGCCGCTGCCCTGGTTCACCGGGACAAGCGACCGGAGCTGGTGAACTACATCTACGGCCTGGGTGGCCGGGACACCACCGTGGAGCACATCCGGCAGGTCTTCGAGGAGCTGAAGACGGCCCGGCCCGGGGAGCTCCGCTATCTGGGCCTGCGGGAGTGAGGAGGAAGGGATGCCGAACATAAAGGTTCTTGCCCAGCGGGAAGAAGTCCGGCTCAGGTTCACCAGCGGGCATTCTCTGTGCGCCGGCTGTGCCGAGCCCATGATCGTGCGGACGGTGCTCAACGCCATTGAGGAGCCGGTGGTGGTGGCCAGCCCCACCGGCTGTTTGGAGGTGTCCACCTCCCGGTTCCCCACCTCGGCCTGGAACGTGCCCTGGGTCCACTGTGCCTTCGAGAACGCCGCCGCCACCATCTCCGGGGTGGAGGCTGCCTACCGGGCCCTGATGCGCAAGGGGAAGCTGGACCGCAGGATCAGGTTCGTGGTGTTCGCCGGGGACGGGGGAACCTACGACATCGGCCTGCAGGCCCTGTCCGGGGCCCTGGAGCGGGGGCACGACTTCCTGTACATCGTGCTCAACAACGAGGCCTACATGAACACCGGGGTGCAGCGCTCCAGTGCCACCCCCAAGTGTGCCTCTGCCACCACCTCCCCGGCGGGGAAGGCCATCCCCGGAAAGCCCCAGGACAGGAAGGACCTCACCGAGATCGTAGTCGCCCACAGGGTGCCCTATGTGGCCCAGGCCTCGGTGTCGAACCTCATCGACCTTGCCAACAAGGTGGAGCGGGCCATGTCCTATGAGGGGCCCAAGCTGATCAACGTGCTCTCCACCTGCCCCTTGGGCTGGCGCACCCGGCGGGATTCCGCCATCCCCATGGCGAAGCTGGCGGTGGACACCTGCTATTGGCCCCTGTACGAGGTGGCGGAGGGCGTCTACAAGGTCAACTACAAGCCCAAGGAGAAGCTGCCCATCGAGGAGTGGCTCAAGCCCCAGGGGCGGTTCCGGCACCTGTTTAAGTCCGAGGAAGGAAAGAAGCTGATCGCTGAGCTGCAGGCGGCGGTGGACCGCCACTGGGAGGAGCTCCTGAGGAAGGAGAAGCTGCCCATCAAGGAGTGGCTCAAGCCCCAGGGGCGGTTCCGGCACCTGTTTAAGTCCGAGGAAG
>ENA-OSAF01000112-OSAF01000112.1-marine-sediment-metagenome-genome-assembly--contig:-NODE-112-length-32554-cov-24.728084_pt1 | contig 32554 bp, 28 predicted proteins | sample MGYA00237872_ERZ529318 | MGnify/ENA primary metagenome ERZ529318 (study PRJEB26369, sample SAMN03142813) | marine sediment metagenome | biome: marine; feature: borehole; material: sediment... | reverse complement strand
TCCGGTCTTTGACGGGAAAGGCCGGGTGGTGGGAGTGGTTTTCGGCATTTTGCGCGGGGAAAATGCTTTCGGGCTGGCTCTGCCCGTCCTCCATGTATTGGAATTAAGCAGCGATATTTATTAATAATATCACGGCTATTATGCTGCGGAATGTAGGGTTAGCCGGCGGAGGGTATGCATTGAAAACGACATTTGTATACGCCAAAAAAGAATATTCAGTGCCAGGCATTTTATTACACAAAGCACTACCCGTGTTTTGTATGAGTATAGCCATAATTTACCTGGCCAAGGCATACCTGGCTTGGTCTTGGCTGGGCGTTATCCTAAGCATAGTATGCGTGCTGTCTGTGATCATAAGCTTACCCTTTGTAAAAGGTAATACCCGCGTGGTGGCCCTGGCTTTGTTTGCGGCCGGCGTGATATTATTTTTTTCATCCGAGGCGGAAGCGGGACTGTGGCTTAGCGCCGTGGCAAAAAACGCCAACCTGGTAACGCTGTTAGTGCTAGTACCCATTTTTGGACTGCCCCTGGAGCACGGCGGGTATTACAAAGTGCTGGATGCCCTGGTTGACAGGTTTATGAACAACAACCACAGAATGTTCTGGGTTCCCGCTTTGCTGGGTCATTTCTTCGGCGCCTTGATGAACATGGGCGCTCTTCCCATTGTATATCAGTTGATTATGCACGGCAACAGGTCTTCTGCCTTTAGAGCCGTGCCTGCTGCTATTGTTAGGGGATTTTGCTCGTCAATTTACTGGTCACCGAACATGGTTTCCGTGGCTCTGGTAATCTCTTACTTGGCCTTACCATGGGCGATATTCGCCCGGGGCGGTCTCATATTCACCTTGCTGAGTTTGGTGGTAGGCTGGGTAATCCACATTGTATTCAATCGCAAAAATACACCCTATTCCGGAAAAGATAAGCCAAAATCGACTTTAAATGCAAAAAAGTTACTGGAATTAGTTATTTTTTGCAGTTTGTTCCTTGGTGTTATTGTTATTATAGCTGTTGAGACCACGGTACCTGTTTTCAACGTAGTTCCCTTGCTGGCACTGGTTTACCCGGTTCTGTGGTTGGGCTTGCTCGGTAAAGGAAAAGTAATTTATTCCGCTTACCGCAGTTATGTAACCACCGCTTTGCCCGGCTATGCTTCGGAAATAGTTATGTTTTTGGGTGCCGGCTTCCTCGCCTCTGCATTATTGCATTCCGGTAGCGGGGAAAAAATATCGCTGTTATTTGGGCAGCTTGCGGGTCTGAGTCCCTGCCTGCTTTGCTTTTTGCTGGCATTTTCTATTGTGCTTATGTCGTTGGTGGGGATTATGCCCATGGTTACTGTAACAGCTTATTGCGCCTCACTGCAGCCTGCCCTGCTGGGGTTGTCCACCGAGCAGCTTTCTCTAGTGCTGGTGGGCGGTTGGGCTACCAGCGTGCTGGCTTCGCCTTTTACCGGCATAACCCTTATAATGTCTGGATTGATGCGCAAGTCTTCCTTGTCCGTGGCTCGCTCCAACTGGCTGTATGCTGCCGTTATGTTGGCGCTGATTTCCGCCGTACCCTTGTTGTCGTAATTTCGCTTTGCACATGTAACGGGAGGGGGAACAGTTTTTCCGGCAGCAGGTTTATGGGAATGACGAAAAATGATGCTTGCGGACGGGTTATCCCCGGCCTTGAGGGGCCGGCCGGGGGGATGCTGTTTTTAAAGGCAGCGGCCGTTAACAGGTAACCCCGGTTTCTTGGTCATCCTGTCCGGTCTTTTCCTGCACCAGCACGATGGCCGCGAGGACCAAAAAAATTCCCACCAGCTGCCAGGCGGTTAGTGTTTCTTTGAAAACTAAAATACCCAACGTTGTGGCCACTACAGGCTAGATGATGGCCGTTATGGACGCCCTGCTTGATTCCACGTACGACAGGCTTTTCGTATAAAGGATGTATGTGAGGGCGGTGGGGAAAAAGCCCAAAGCCGCAGTCAAACCCCAGGCTTCCGGGTGCTTAAGCAGCCCGGCATATTCCCATAACCTGCTGGCGGGCAGCAGGAAAAGACTGGCAAACAAAAACGTGGAGGTGGTAATGGTGAGCGTCTGGTATTTACCAAGGGCAGCCTTGCGAAAATGCTGTACAGGGAATAACCAAGACCCGAATCCAGCCTTACCAGCAGCCCGAAAGCGGATATAGCGTTCCCCGTGCCGGGCAGGTAACCGGTGACCAGGACGCAGCCCGCAAAGGTAAGAGCCAGCGCCAGCAGTTTCTGGCGGTGAATTGCTCTTTGAACAACGCGCGGGAAATCACCGTGACAAACGCCGGGGCCGTGTATAACGTGTATAATAGGATGACGGCCACGGAAAGGGAAGTTTCCTTGATGGCGGTAAAATAGCACCAGTTGAAGAATATAATGCTGTAAATTACCGTGCCAACAAAATAAAAACAATCCTTCGATTTTGACGTGATGGGGCATTATGCCAGGCCTGACGTATTTGAACTGGTGGTAAACGAGGAGAAAAACCAGCGCCAAGTGGGTAAACGGTTCAGTTAATTGACATAATGCCGGGAACTACATACATTACCGGGCAGCAAGGAACACACGGCCGGCGTTGCCCGGCTTTTTAGCCAGGTATGAAGGCCAGCCAACAATTATTTTGTGAAGGAGCGGTGCCCAAATGACCAGCGATGTGCAGGAAATAGCGCAAAAAGCCCGTGATATTCAGCCCTTTTTAGTGATGGACGTTCTGGAAAAGGCGCAACAATTGCAGTCTCGAGGAGACGATATTATTCACCTGGAAATAGGGGAACCAGACCTGGAAACGCCGGAACCGATCAAGGAAGCTGCCATAAAGGCGTTGCGGGACGGTGATACGCATTACACACACAGCCTGGGCAAGTTGGAGTTAAGGGAGGAAATAGCCAATTACTACTGGCGCAAATACGGTGTGCGCGTTTCGCCCGAGCAAATTGTCGTCACTTCGGGAACATCCCCGGCTATGCTGCTGGTTTTTTCCGTACTCCTGGAAAGGGGAGACGAAGTGATACTCCCCGACCCCCATTACGCCTGCTACCCTAAATTTATCCGCTACACAGAAGGCAAACCCGTCTTTATTAACGTGTACGAAGAACAGGGATTCAAGTACAGGTTGGAAGACATTAAGAAACAAACCGGTTCCAGGACTAGGGCCGTAATGGTGAACTCCCCCTCCAACCCCACGGGCAACGTTTTTAGCGGGGAAGAGCTGCGGAACATAAGCAACCTGGATTGTTATATCATATCTGACGAGATATATCACGGGCTCGTTTACGAGGGTGAGGAACATACCATCCTGGAGTATACCGACCGGGCCTTTGTTATTAACGGTTTTTCCAAACGGTACGCCATGACCGGCTGGAGGCTGGGCTACGTTATCGCTCCGCCGCAATTCGTACGGTCCATACAAAAATTGCAGCAGAACCTGTTTATTTGCGCCGGTTCTTTTGTGCAGGCCGCGGGAATAGCGGCTCTCCGGGAATGCGACGGGCACGTAGCCGATATGGTAAAGATATACGATGAACGCCGGCGCTATTTGCTCGCGCGTTTGCGGGAAATGGGTGTTGCCACCCGGGTTGAGCCCACAGGAGCTTATTATGTTCTGGCCAATATAACCAAGTTCAGCAGCGATTCCTATAAATTTGCCTTTGAAATTCTGGAAAAGGCCAAAGTAGCCGTAGCCCCGGGCATTGATTTTGGGCAAAACTGTAACGGTTACATACGCATTTCTTACGCCAATTCGCTCGATAACATAAAGGAAGGGCTGGACCGTCTGGAGCGATTTTTTAAAACTTACGGTTAAAATATGGTGCCGTCAACAGGTATTTTACCACCCGATTTTATCGTTACTATGCCTACCGTCGCCATTTCTTCCGCCGGGATTTCCTTTTTCCCGGTTTTCGTTTTTATGACGGCGTGCAGCGGTGCCAATTCCGTTGGTTGTTTGATGGCGTTTCTGGTCTTGTTCAGTGTTTTGACCTTCAGAAAGGAACCCAGGGCGAAGAGCAGGGTAACCGCCGCTGCTTCCCAGTACTAGCTAATGGATACGGGTTTCCTGTATTTTTTTAATGTATTGACGCATAATAAAAAAAATGAAAGGAAGGAGATTTGATATGCCGCGCGACAAAAAGGAACGAAAAGAGGGAAATAATAACATTCCCCTGTACAGGCCATTGCGCGACCCGAATTTTGAAGTGGCCGAGCCTATTGAAATTGAACCCGGTAAAAAGGAGAAGGAAAGGAAAAACGAAAACAAAGAAGACGACATTAGAATTAACGTTTAAACGCCCTGCGCAGCATACTCAAGAAACCGCGCAGAAGGTCGTTGACAAACCGAAGCAGGCGATTTTTGTTCCAAGGGCGAAGGGCGTATGAAGCGCCGGGTAAAATTTTTGGCGAAGCGAAGGAGGTGAAATCGACAGGCGCGCTTCCGGATACGCGCACCAGCCCGAGCCGGGGCAGGACATTGAGCTCGGGACGGGCTGGTTTCCTTTGAAGTAAGCAATTAAGTTACCCGGCGCGGAGCTTGGCGCAAGCGAAGGTGATAGAAGTACCTCATGTAAACAATCCGACCCCGCAGCATTCCGGGCGGGGTGTTTTTTGCCCGCTGGTCTTCGCTGCGGGCGCTACGCCGGCGGGGATCACTACTTAAATCAATGGATCTTAAGCTAAACCATTAACTTGATCTCGGTACTTGCTGCATTCCGGTTGCAAAATTTATTCAAAAAAATTTTCACGGTAGGGAGGAATTTGCTATTACGTGCTGAATATGATTTTATAAATTATAAAAAGAATAAAAAGAAAAACTCATTGATTTGCTATCCATAGTACTGTTTGTCATATAATGGAGTTATTGGTGGTACGGGTAGCACGGACACATAACTGGTTACAAAAGGTTGGACGGATAGGACGGTAGGAAAAGCGGAGTGGTATTTCCCCGTGTAAGGACGCTTGTGGTTACCGGCAGGTGAAGGAGAGGGGAAATTGCTGCTCTTCTTTGCAAACTCCTACGGGGGTTTTTTTTATTGCTATTTAATTAGTAATTTAAGGAGGTAGAACAGTGAAACGGTCATGTTGTAGTCAAGGGTGGCGGAGTATTTTACGGTTTAAAAACAAAAATATGCTGGTGTTTTTAGTAATTATGTTACTTATTGCCTTGACGGGTTGTTCATCGACTGAATCTACGCCGGAACAGGGCAAGCCGCAAACAATTGAACTTAAATTGGCGCATTTTTTTCCCGGCACTCACCCGGCTGAAACAGAATTGGTACAACCCTGGGCCAAAGCTGTTGAGAAGGCTACCAACGGGCAGGTAAAAATTACCAGCTACCCCGGTGAAACCCTGCTTAAGGCAGACGCGATTTATGATGGGGTGGTGAATGGCATTGCCGACATCGGCCTTTCCTGTTTCGCATATACCCGGGGGCGTTTTCCGGTGCTGGAGGCGTTTGAATTACCGGGTATTACCTACAATAACTCAAAGGTGGCCAGCAAGGTTGCCTGGGAGGGCATTAAACAGCTAAATCCTGAAGAGGTTCAGGATACCAAGCTGATGATGGTACTCACCACCGGCCCGGGTGATTTGTTTACCAAGGTACCGGTTCGCAATCTTAACGACCTGCAAGGTTTGGAGATAAGGGCTACCGGGTTGAGTGCTAAAACCTTGGAGATGCTGGGAGCAACTCCGGTAGCCATGCCCCAGTCCGAAGCTTATGAAGCTTTATCTAAGGGGGTTGTCCAGGGCAACCTTTCTCCCGTTGAGGTATTGAAGGGCTGGAGACATGCTGAAGTCACCGACTATTTGACGCTGACGCCCTTTCTCTACAATACACTGTTTTTTATTACCATGAACCTGGATCAGTGGAACTCATTGAGCCCGGACGTGCAAAAGGCCATTGAAGAGGTTAATGAGAAATACTTCCAAGAAGTAGCTATGGGCTTGTGGGATAAACAAAACGAATCCGCGTTAAAGTGGGCAGTGGAAGAAATGGGTATGGAGGTTATTACCCTTGCGGAGGAAGAAAAGGAACGCTGGATAGAGCGCGTTAAACCTATCCAGGACCAGTTTGTGGCTAAAATGAACGAAAAAGGACTCAATGGGCAGGAAATTTTAGATACAGTTAAAAGCCTAGCCGAAAAGTATAATCAAGAATACCAGTAGACGCCTTTTAAAAGTGGTTTCCCGCGGCAAATTGTGTTCTCTTCAATAACGCCACGCAAACGCCACGCAATGGAGGGAACAAGTGCCGGCGGCAAGCAGTTTATTTTCAAGAAGATGGTTGGAGGTTTTGCCATCATGAAACAATTATCGGGTTTGGTTGCATGGCTCTGTCGATTGCTGGACAGAATAGCCGCTTTTTGTATAGTATCCATTATGGTGCTGGTTGTGGCCAACGTACTTTTGCGCGCTGTATTTAATCATCCCATTTTGGGTACTTATGAATATGTCGGCTTTTTGACGGCAGTGGCAATTGGCTTGGCTTTAGCTTCCTGCGCCCTGCAAAACGGGCACATTGCAGTAAGTTTTGTGGTAGACCGTTTTTCTTGCCGAGTACAGGCGATTGTTGAAATCATAACCAACATTTTTGCCCTGTGTTTCTGGGGGCTGTCTGCCTGGTACATCGGAAAATATGCCCATAGTATGAGTGTTAACGGCGTGGTTTCTCCAACGACGCAAACCCCCTTTTACCCCTTTGTATATTTTGTTTCCTTCGGCCTGCTGGCGCTATGCCTGGTGCTGTTGGTAAGGCTGCTGGACTCCATAAAAAAGGCGGCACTTGGTAAATGAGTTCTGAACTGGTTGGTGTGCTGGGCATCCTGGTTTTTTTCGCCCTCCTGATAATGAGAATGCCCATCGCCTTTGCCATGGCTTTAGTGGGTTTTGCCGGGTTTAGCGTCTTGTCTTCGCCCGCGGCAGCCTTTAGCATGGTGGCCAAGGAAACCTATTTAACTTTTTCTTCTTATTCACTGAGCGTTATCGCCATGTTTGTTTGGATGGGGTTTCTGGCTTATTACTCGGGAATTGGCTCCAGGCTGTATGTTTTTGCCTATAAAATGATCGGGCATTATCCCGGCGGGCTCGCTATAGCAACGCAGGCGGCATGCGCTGTATTTGGGGCTATTTGTGGCTCCAACACGGCTACCGCCGCCACTATGGGCGCCATTGCCCTGCCGGAGATGAGAAAATACAAATATGATAATTCCCTCGCTACGGCTAGCGTGGCCGCCGGCGGAGTTTTGGGCGTCTTCATCCCGCCCAGCGTTATTTTGATTGTTTACGGTATGGCGACGGAACAATCAATAGGCAAGCTTTTTATGGCCGGAATTGTACCGGGGATTCTTCTGATGCTGTTCTACATGGCGGCTATTTTTATTCTGGTTTCCCGCAAACCCCAATTGGGGCCAGCCGGCCCCAGGGCCGGCTGGCAAGAGAGGCTCAATGCGCTCCGCGGGGGGCTGGGAGAAGTATTAATTGTGTTTTCCCTTTCCATAGGGGGCCTTTTCGCCGGGTGGTTTACTCCTACGGAAGCGGGTGCTGTAGGTGCGGCGGGGGTCTTAGGCGTGGCCTTGGTCGCAAGACGCCTCAGTTGGGAGGGGTTTAAACAATCCCTTTTGGATACCACGCGGACCACGGCTATGATCATGTTCATGGTGGCCGGAGCCGTTATTTTTGGCCGCTTTATGGCCATCAGCAGGGTTCCCTTCGAGTTGGCGAACTGGGCCGGTTCATTATCCCTGCCGTCTTTTGTTGTGATGGGTATTGTCATGTTGATTTATTTAATTCTTGGTTGTTTTATTGACGCGTTGGCGCTGATTCTGCTTACCATACCCATTTTTTTTCCCGTTGCGGTTACCACTCTTGGGTATGATCCGATATGGTTTGGCGTGATAATCGTCATGGTGGTGGCCATGGGCGTCATCACACCGCCGGTGGGTATGAACGTATATGTTATCAAAGGGGTCGCCCAGGATATACCACTGGAAGTAATTTTTAAAGGGATTTGGCCTTTTTTACTGGCGTTAATATTTTGTTTGGTATTATTGATGGCTTTTCCAGAATTGGCCACCTTCTTGCCCTATGTGCTTTTGCAGTGAGTGAAAGGGAAGATGGAGGAGTCAGCGCGTATGGGAGTTGAAACAGCCTGATCTCCTGCCAAAGATGAATGTACGGCAAGGCTTCCGTTTAAGGAAGTCCTTGCCGTTTTTAATAATAGTTTATGAAACCAGCGTGTTTAAGCAGGAACGTACTTGTAAATAAACCCGCTGTAGGGCGGCAGAACAAAATTATCGAACTTGCCATCATCAGTGATAATGCTGTCGAGATCTTCCGGGTTTTTATTGCCCGCAGGAGGAAGGTCATTGATATTATCAATGTCGGCTAGTTTAACCCACCGTCCCGGAGTATTACAATCCACCTCCACGGGCACATCGTGCCCTTCGAAATTAAGCATTACCAACATTCTTTCCGCCGGGTCAGCGGCGTCGTTTATTCTCCAGCCGATAACCCTTTTTTGGCCGCCCCGTTTTTCATTCATCCAGGGCCCGATGATCCATGTGAACTTGCCTTCGTTAATGAGGTTATAGCCGCTTAGCCTTAAGCCTTCATATCTTTTTCTTAAATTGATCAGCCCCCTGGTCCAGTTATAAAACCGGTTGGTTTCTTCGTCATATTTATCCCACGGAACCTTTATCCTGTTCCTTTCCCTTTCGACGCCGAATTCCTGTCCCATGTAAATCATCGGCTGACCCAGGGCCACCATGGTGGACATTAAGCCCAGCCTGGCCTTTCTGTTTTTTATCGCCGGGTCTTGCAAGTGCGCCCCGCCGGTTCCCACTTCAAACTGGACGCTGTTTTCATCGTGGCTCTCAATATAGTTAATAACATTATTTGTATGGGCGGCAAAACTGTCTTTGCTGAAATAAAACGCTGTTCCCAGATCATCCGTATTGTTCTCCACGCCTTCAAAGGTGCCTTCCCGCAAAAGTGCCTTGACTTTATCGTGGAAAATGTTGGACCACTGAGCGTACCCGTTGTAACCATCCAAATTCAGGTCCTGCTCGTTGGGTAAGTTTTCGGCGATTAATATAGCATCGGGTTTGAACCCCTTATCTTTAATTTCGTGGGCAATGCGGTGCAATAATTTATGGTTTAAGAAATAGCTGTGGGTTGCGTCAAAACGAAACCCGTCGATATGGTATTCTTTAATAAACAATTTGCAAGAGTCGATGAGCATATTGTCCACTTCATCTTTTCCCGTGGCCACTTTGTTTCCCCACATGGTTTTGCCGGCAAAGTAAAAACCGCCTTCGCCGGAGCCGTCGTCAATCAGGTTCCACAATGGGTTAAAGTCGTTGGAAGTATGGTTGAAGACTTGGTCCATGATTACGGCCAGCCCGTGCCGGTGTGCTTCATTCACCATTTCCCGGAAGTCGTTGGGGGTGCCGAAATCCTTTTCCACCGACATAAAGGTGCACGGCTCGTATCCCAAACCTCTTTTCAACGGCACTTCCGCGGTGGGCATTAAGGCAAGCGCTGTGACGCCCAGCTTTTCAAAGTAGCCGTTTTTTATCCGGTGTGTTACCCCTTTGAAAGTCCCCTGGATTTCTTCCGGTATTTCGGAATCATTGTCGGTGAAGCCGTAAATGTTCAGCTCGTATAAAATCAAATCCTTGACGTCGGGAGTTTTCCAGTTATGATCGGTCCAGTTGAATTTCGTGGGATTCACCACCACGGAGTTGCGATATTTATAATCATCACTGAACAGCCTGGTATAGGGGTCGCTTACGTAGCGTTCGGTATCGGTGGAACCTCCCTGCAGGTAAAACTTATATTCTATGGGTGAGTCGGTTTCCGGCGGTTTAATTCTGGCCAGCCAGATATTGGGTTGGTAATAAAAGCCCCGGTAAAGCTCCATTTCAATGAACTTATCTGGTTGGGGATACGGGTGTCCGGGACACTGCCAATCGTTAAAGTTACCGACCAGGTAGACTCTGGCTGCGTAAGGGTGGAAAAAACCGAAAAGAATGGAGCCATCGGTTAATGTATTTGCCCCCAGCATGGAGGGAATGCCTAAACCAGAAACATCGGTGGTGGGAAAGTAAAAATTGTCTTTGGGAACTAGGTGGCTGATTTGGTTGTAATAATCTTTAACATTCCCCTGGGGTTCCGCCGGACGAACATTGTAAATATGATGCCTGTCCCCCATCGTCCAGACTTCTTTGCCCAGGTGGGCATGAAAATACCTGTTTAAACGGTCTTCTTCCCAACGGACGTCTTTCCCCAAACCGTCTTTAAAAATAAAGTTAAAACTGCTGCGGTTATAGGCCAAATTAAAATATACGCCGAAATTATCCTTGCCGCTGGGCATTACTTCCCTTTCCAGGGTTGCCCCGTCACTGACCCACACCCACATTACCGGTTCTATAAACCCGTTGCTATTATCATAATGGATTCTTACGTTGTGGCGCATAGCTACACTACATCTCCCCGTGGTTTTTATACTATTTTTTAGCTTGCATGCTGTTTTTATGCAACGTCAAGAAAGCCAATAGCAAAATGTTACTATTGGCTTCTTTGGTATAGAGATGTGTATTTTTCAGTTGCTCAAGCAACGGTTGGGTGTTAGAGACATTGATTTGGTGTAAAACTTGTTGTCAACAGTTTAAACAGTTGATAAAATATGGATTTCATGGTATCTTTAATCCTGCATTTGAAATTTTCCTTAAAATTATAGAGATTTGGGCAAGGATAACCTGTATCTCTGTTATCAAAGATTTTTTCGCAGATACAGGAATTATTTGTTATTTTCTTAATTTTACGTTATTTTAAGGTTGGACAAGCTAAAATTTTAAATTAGGTAGTACATACATAATTAGGTAGTACATACAATAACAGTTTATTTATCTACGGAGGTGAACGATATGGCGGCTGATCGGCAGGGTTGGTGGACAGATGACCCTAGAATCCGCATGCTTTTTTCCGTTGCGGGGGCAACGGGTCTGAGGGGCTTGTCCAGCTACTTTTTTGCGCCGAAACTGCTTTTGGGTGCCAACGGGCTGGACGCGTTGCAAAATGTTGCGCCCACTTTATCCAGGAAAAAGACGGCGCTGATTATAACTGACAAGTCAGTTGTAAACCTGGCGGAAAAGGTTAAGCAGGCCATGCAAAAGGCGGGTTTTAAAGTTGATGTCTGGAACGAAGTTATACCGGAGCCGCCGCTGGAAAACATTATGGCAGGTGTTGAGGTGGCCAACAAGCTGGATGCCGATTTGCTCGTAGCCGTCGGCGGCGGTTCGGTGATGGACGCCACTAAAGCCATATGGTTGAAATACGCCAGGCCGGACATGGACATCCGGGATTGCAAGCCGGTAGACGCGGAAACCCTGGACGTTATGCCCTTGGGACTGAGGTTCAAGGCCAACTTTATAGCCATACCAACAACCTCGGGCACCGGATCCGAAACCACCGCCACTGCCGTGATTACCGACAAAGGCAAGAAAAAAGTGTTGAATCACCCGGAATTTGTGGCCGACCTGGCCATCCTGGACCCCGCGTTCACCGTGGGCTTGCCGCCCAAGCTTACCGCCTATACAGGTTTGGATGCGCTGGCACACGCCACCGGAGCCGTTTTAACCCACTGGGCGAACGAATATACTTTACCCCTGGGCTACCAGGCTATTAAACTGGTGTTTAAGTACTTGCCCAGGGCGGTGGCCAACTGTGCGGATTATGAGGCACGCTATAAAATGGCCATCGCCTCCAATATGGCCGGCATGGCTTTCGGCAACGGCGCTCCCAGCATTGAGCACGCCATGGGCCATGCCTTTGGTAAAATGTTCAACGTGCACCACGGCTGCGCGGTAGGCCTTTTCACCCCTTACATGATGCAGTGCGTTTCCAAGCATTCCGAGATGTTTTTGGACCTGGCCGAAAACCTGGGTGTCGGTGGGAAAAGCAAAAGGGAAATCCTGGACAACTTAGTACAAAAATACGTAACGTTTATTAAGTCCATAGATTGCCCGGTTACTATACAGGAGTTGGGGATAAGCCGCGAACAGCTGGACGGCGTTTTTGAAGAGTTGCTTGACGATACACTGGCCGACGCGGTTAACTTGTTGAGTATCAGGCCCATGACCAGGGAAGTTTACCGCAAGCTTTACCTGTGCGCTCTCACGGGCGAAAAAGTTGATTTTTAAGGGGTGTTTTATATACATGTACGCATACGCCGGAAAAATTGGTTATATAAATTTAACCGCGGGTACCGTGGAAGTTAAGGAGTTGGACGAAAAATTGGCTCAGGATTTTATTGGCGGCAGCGCTTTGGCCTGCAGATTGGTGTACGATATGATCGGACCGGATACCGACCCGCTGGGACCGGATAATCCCCTGGTGTTCATGACCGGTCCGTTTGTAGGCACAACTGCACCTTCCAGTTCCCGTTTTGCCGTTTGTGCCAGGTCGCCCCTGACTGGCATCTGGGGCGAAGCCACCTCGGGGGGCTCCTTTGGTCCCAAAATGAAGCGAGCCGGGTTTGACGGCTTGGTGATTACAGGGCGGGCAGAAAAACCCACCGCCATTTGGGCTAAAGACGGGGAGTTGAAGTTGCTGGATGCTTCTTCGCTGTGGGGCAAAGATTCTTACGAGACCCAGCAGCTGCTAAAAGATAAATTGGGTGACTGCAGCGTGGCCTGTATCGGCCAAGCTGGGGAGAACCAGGTGCTCATGGCCGCAATTATGAATGACGCGGGCAGGGCCGCTGGCAGGTGCGGGCTGGGGGCCGTAATGGGCAGTAAAAACTTAAAGGCAGTGGCAGTTGAAGGCAGGGAAACGATTAAATTGGCCAATAAGGACAATTTTAATAACATGAACAAATTTATTTTGGAAGAAGTTAAAAAAGCCACTGCTCTCAACAAACAGTACGGTACTCTTGGCTACCTGGATGTGGGCATGTATTTCGGGGATGTGCCGGCCAAGTATTTCACGGAGAACATTTTCCCGGCAGAAAAAGTAACTGGCAAAAGGCTACGCGAGGAATTTACCGTTACTTTTGAGTCGTGCTTGGGTTGTGCCATTTCTTGCGGCAGGAAGACTCGGCTGGGCGGCAAGTACAATATAAGCGTAGACGGCCCCGAATACGAAAGTGTTGTGTCGCTGGGCCCCTTATGCGGCATCTACGATCTGGAGCCGATTGTTTACGCCAACCACCTCTGTAACAAGTATGGCCTGGACACCATTTCCGCGGGCGTGGCTATTGCGTTTGCCATGTACCTGCTGGATAACAAGCTGGTTACGCCGGAAAAGCTGGGGTTTGACATTACCTGGGGGGACAACGGGGGTATCCAGCGGCTATTGGAATTGATAGCCAGAAACGAAGGGCCGGGTGCCCTGTTATCCCAAGGGGTGAAGCGCATGGCGGCTGAACTGGAAGTGGACCCGGAGCTAGCGGCGGAAGTCAAAGGACTTGAGGTGCCCATGCACGACCCGCGTGCTTTTGCTGGCATGGCCCTGTCTTACGCTACCGGTCCCCGGGGCGCTTGTCACGAACGGGCAGACTTTTTCATGATGGACCTTGGTCTTGTAAAACAGCAGTGCGTGGGGCTTCAACCCGGCCCGGACAGGTTTTCGCTGGACGGGCGCGTCGGTGACGTGGCTAAGCTGCAGGATATAAGAGAACTGGACAACGCTTTCTTGCGCTGTACGTTTGCTTCATTGCCCATGGACATCACTTCCGGGCTCTTTGGCTTAGCAACCGGAACGCCGCGCAGCGTGCAGGACCTGATGAAGGCAGGAGAGCGCAGCACCACCATTAAGCGACTACTTAACTGTAAGCTTGGCATTACCAGGAAGGATGACCGCTTGCCCGGTATTGTCAAGCGCCCTTATGCTGACGGCTCGAACGCGGGCTATGTACCCGACATAGACAAGTACTTGCAGGATTACTATGCAGTCAGGGGTTGGGACTGGGCAAGCGGCAGGCCCACCAAGGAAAAGATTACCGAAATGGGGTTGGAAGACTTGGTTTAAGGGTGGATAAAATAATACAAGGTGAAGCGCCTGAAGGGGGGCTTCACTATATTTGGATAAGAAAGGGATAAGGAACAGCAATTTCATGTAAAGCTTATAAATTTAGAAAAGGCTAACAGAGGTGTTCTGGGAAATGTATGAGGCCAAAATTAAGGAACTGGGTTTTGAGTTGCCCAAGGCTCCCAAACCAATAGCGGCCTATGTTGCAGCTGTCAAGGAGGGAAACATTATTTATACTTCGGGCCAAATTCCTGTTTTAAACGGTGAACTCAAGTTCAAAGGTAAGGTGGGGAGCGAGCTATCAGAGGACGAAGGTTACCAAGCTGCCAGGTTGTGTGCTTTGAATTGCTTGAGTGTGATTAAAGATTTAGTAGGTAGTCTAGATAATATCGAGCAAATTATTAAAGTGAACGGTTTTGTAAATAGCGCCCCGGGTTTTGCAAACCAGCCCGGTGTGATTAACGGTGCTTCGGAAATATTGGTTGACATATTCGGTGATAAAGGTCGTCATGCCAGGGCGGCGGTGGGCGTTGCCGAGCTTCCGTTAAATGCCGCCGTTGAAGTGGAAATCATTGCTAAGGTTAAATAAAAAAATGCTAAAACAGCTATAACGCGTTACCACTGCTCAGGTGTAGAATTTGAGGTTTCACGGTTTAGTGGTAATGTTGCTGTAAAAAATTGCAGGTAAAATTAACGGTGCTGCCTTGCCGGTAGCGCCGTTTTTATGTGGGTAGTTTAATAGTTATATAAATTTATGGTTGACCAGTGGCAATCCGTTGCCTGAGCCAGTCTTGTAAGGCGATTCCTGTGCCCGAAGGCCAGGGGCGCAATTTTTCCGGTGGCACCAGCTTGACTTCGGCCAGTTCTTCTCCCATGGTTATTTCCCCCTGTGCAGTAACATGAAAAGCCAGAATCAATTGATTTCTTTCCATGAAAGAATAATATCCAATAAAACTTTCAATTTTCCCCTGTAGGCCCAACTCTTCTTTTACTTCACGCAAAACAGCGGCTTCCGGGGTTTCGCCCCTTTCCAGGAACCCCGTGATAAGACCAAAATACCTTGGGGGCCAACATTTGTTTCTTGCCAGAACAACGGCGCCGTTCAGCTCTACGACGGCTGCTACAACGGGGACCGGGTTGTCCCAGAATACATAATTGCATGTTGGGGACGGGCAGCAAAGACGCTGGATTCCGTCAATATAAGACTTTACCAGCTCGGCTCGGCATAGCGGGCAATACCTCATGGTAAAGCATCTTCCATCAATTAAGCTGTGTTTTGAGAATAATATTACTATGTGGTGCTTTTTATGATTCCCTGATGCAGCGTTTAAAGCAAGGAAGCAATAACAGCTTTTTGGATATGGTTTGTTCCTTCAATCAAGGAAAGCACCCTCGCGTCGCGCAGGTATTTTTCCAGCGGGTAATCCTTCAGGTACCCGCGGCCGCCGCAGATATCCATGGCCTTGGCTGTTACTTCTTGAGCCACCTGGCTTCCGGCGATCTTAGCCATCGAAGAAGCCATGGTATAATCGAGATCGTTGTCGATAAGCCAACAGGCTTTCCATACCAGTAGTCGCGCGGCTTCAATTTTAATGGCCAACTCGGCCAGGGTAAAGGAAATGGCTCGGTAAGGGCGAATGACGCCAGTTTTGGCTCACGGGAAGCAAGCGGTGCCAAGTACTTTTCTTTTTGTTTGGCCGTGCCGGCCAGGATGATGGGGCTGGCAGCATGAATATTGGCGGCGACAACGGCGGCTACACCGGCACACGCTGCTCCCAGTTCCTCCAGTACGAGAGCGGTAGAAAAGTAATCCAACCCCCGTCCCCCGTATTCCCGGGGGACAGTTGGCGTTAGCAAATTATGTTCGGCCAGTGCTGTGGCAGGCCCCATATCAAACTGATTGTCTCCGGCTTGATCAAGTTTTGCTGCCACGGGCGCTATCTTATCATGCGCCAAGGCGCGAACCCCTTCCACCAATTGTTTTTAGCGGGAATGCAATGTGAAATCAGCCATTATTCCCCACTTCCCTTTTTTGCAGCCAGACGACGAAATTAACAGCCAGTCTTTTACCCTCAGGAGAAAGCATTTTGTATGCTGCCAGCAGGTTTTTCAACTGGGTTTTATCTTCTTGCCCTGCGGCAACCGGGGGGTGGGCCGGGTTTTTATTGGCAATCTCCTGGTAGCAATGCTGTTCCGTTTTGGGTTTTGTGAAATCAGCTGCCGGTTCCGCCCGGCTTTCCGCTCTGACTGCTTCATCCTCAACCGGCTGTAAAAAATATTCAATCGGCCTGTGCAAAATATTGGCGATTTTCTCCAATTGTGCCAGGTAGATGCGGCGCTTGCCTTTTTTTGCTTCCGCTCTTTTTTTGCTTCCGCTAAACAATTCTTTTTACAACCGGCCGTCTTATAACAAACCAGTCGAGATAAACATTTATATTTACCAGGATCATAATAGATATGATATATAGATGTAAAGGGCTGGATAGGTTTTAGTGCAAAGGCGATTGAACCAGACTCCAAAACTCGGCGTCCTGTTGGAATTTATTTTCATAATGTATTATGATGTATTATGTATAAAGGACGGTATGATTGCCTGGTATTTTGAAATACACTCCTGAAAGGGACGTTAAATTTTGCTTAATGATATGACATTTAAAACAGCGATAAGCCTGTTTTTCATATGTGTTATTTGGGGACTTACTTTTTCAGTTATGAAAGTGGGTATTGATTACATACCGCCACTTACTTTCTCTGCTATACGGTTTATAATTGGCGGTGTTTTGTTGGTTGGCTTTACCCTGGTATTACATATACCCGTTCCAGCCAAGGAAGACTGGTGGGCGCTGGTTGTTTTGGGTTTATTGCAAACTGCCTTAACTTTTGGCTTGGTTTTTTCTGCCATGCAATTTGTACCCGCGGGAATGACTGCAATTCTTTTGTACAGTTACCCGATAATTGTTAATTTGCTAGCGCATTTTTTATTGGCAGAAAAACTAAATTTTAAAAAAATATTCGGCCTTTTTACCGGCTTTACAGGCTTAATTATAATATTTTCAACCGGTGATCTTCATTCGGGGAGTATCTACGGGAAAGTAATGATTATTCTGGCGGCAGTTTCCTGGGCTGCGGCAACGATATTTTTCAAACTTCGCTTTCCCACGCGCAATAGGCTTCAGGTAACTGCATGGCAGATGCTTTTCGGCGGTGTACTGACCTTGTTAATTATACCGTTTGTTGAAGGTGGGATAAGCTTAACCTTAAACCTGACAGCTTTGGCAGTGTTGTTATTCACTGCCGTATTTGCGTCAGCTCTGGCATTTGCCCTCTGGTTTTTTGTGCTCGATCAATGGGGCGCAAGTAGGGCCAGCGTATTTCTTTTTTTAGTCCCCGTGTGCGGTGTTTTGTTTGCAACTTGGTTGCTGGGGGAAGACTTGACGTTAAAACTGGTTTTAGGGTTGATTGCCGTTGTAGCAGGGATATGGCTTGTTAATGCTCAACAACCCGGTAAGGAATCCAGTGAAGCCAAGAAAGGTTTTTGAGGTGAGGCTTTCCATGCTCTTCGCTTTTCCTGCGCTTTTGTTTTCTTATTATCATATTTTTTCTTATTATCATATTATCATAGCTTTATCATAGCTTTGGGAGTTGACTTCTTTTCATTTCATTGCTGTCTCAACGTTATCATCTGCGAAAACTTTTTTCGTGCCTCTAAAACATTTTCGAGTTTATCAGAGGATAAACCAGCAAGTTGTTCTATAAAGTTTTGTTTGTTGCTAAATTTTATACTTCTTATTTAATAGATGCAGTTTTTTATTTAGGAAGTTTATACGCCGGATCATCCGGAAAAGATCCGGTCTTCTCCGGGTGCGCCAGGGAAAAGGAATGACGGCACTGTAAGATACCCCGACTTCACCATTGAAGATGACGAATCAGGGATTACTTATTACTGGGAACACCTGGGCATGCTTCATGATAAAGGTTACGCCAAGCGATGGGAAAGAAAACTGGAATGGTATAAAAACCAAAACATTTTACCCATTGAAAAAGGTGGGGGAGAAAATGGTACCCTTATAATAACTAAGGATTCTGATAAAGGCGACATAAGTTCAAAAGAAATAGAACAACTCATAGATTCTATAATTTATAAAGGTATAAAATAAATATTGTGTATATGGAAAATATTAAATGAAGGTAAAATGTAACAATTGTCGAATTAACCAATAACTTTTCTCTTGGGTGGTTTGGTATGGGCTTACCAAATTGTTTAAAAATATTGTTTCAATAACGGGGTAGCTTGAGATAGCCACCCCGTTTTTTGCCAATATAGCAAAAAATGTCGAATTATGGGTTTATGCTTATGATTGATCAATGCTCTTTTTACACATTAAAGCTTGAAATAATTTACTATAGAGGTAAAAAAACTTATGAATCTAAAAGCATATAACCAAAAAATTAAAGAAGCAAAGGGTAAATATTTCAGGCTGGTTCTGGTTTTAAGCCTCTTTGCCGAAACGAAAACAACTTTTTTAAAACGGGCCAGTGAGTCTCTTGGTTACCCATACATAAATCTCAGCCTGGCTTTAGCCGGTAAACTGGTGGATATTCCCGCCCGCAAGAGGGCCTCCCAGGTTTTGACTTTATTGAACGGTATTATTAGAGCTTACAATGAGGACGTAGTTTTCCTTGATAATATTGAGATTTTATTTTTACCCGAGCTGCAAGTAGATCCGCTAAAGGCGTTACAATTACTTAGCCGCAACAAAACCGTAGTAGTGGGTTGGACCGGAGAGTTTGATGGCGGCAGGCTCACCTATGCCAACCAGGGACACCCGGAGTTCAGGCGCTACCAGGGTTTAACCGAACAAGATTGCACAATTTTGCATGTTTGAGGGGGAAAAGGAATTGAAGTACGGTGATTTAGTGCAATTTGACCCTATAGAAACAGTGGTACAGGTAATAGAAGCAAATGATTATACCGAGGCCCAAAGGCTGGTTAAAACCTTTGTTATTTCCGACCGTATGGCCGAAAAATTGCAGGATATTGTTCTACCTCACTTGCAATTTGACGAACCCGGCGACAACAAAGCCATTTTGGTTGTAGGTAACTACGGTACTGGTAAATCGCACTTGATGTCGGTCGTATCCGCCATTTGCGAGCACGGCGATACACTGGACTTAATTCAACATGATAAAGTAAAAGAATACGCTGCCCGGATTGCTGGTAAGTTTAAAGTATTCCGTACCGAAATAGGCGCTTCCACCATGCCGCTGCGGGAAATTATCTGCCAGGGCATGACCAACTACCTGGAGAGCATCGATGTCGAATATGTTTTTCCGCCGATGGACCAGGTATCTAATACCAAAGACTATCTAATGGAAATGATGGCCCGGTTTGAAGAACTGTACCCTGACAAGGGGTTCCTGGTGGTGGTGGATGAGCTACTGGACTACCTGCGTACCAGAAAAGAACAGGAAGTCATTTTAGACCTGAACTTTTTGCGTGAAATAGGCGAAGTATGTAAATCCACCAGGTTTAGATTCATTGCCGGGGTCCAGGAATCCCTTTTTGATAACAGCAGCTTTCAATTTGTTGCGGCAACTCTAAACCGGGTTAAGGCCCGTTTTGAACAGCTGCGCATTGCCCGGGAAGACGTGGCTTTTGTGGTTGCCAACAGGCTATTAAAAAAGGATGACCGGCAAAAGGCTTTAATTCGCTCCCACCTGGAAAAATTTTACCCGCTATATAAAAATATGGCCGAACGGGCCGAAGAATTTGTTGCCTTGTTTCCGGTGCATCCCGAATACCTGAAAATATTCGAAAGCATTTACGTAGCTGAAAAAAGAGAAGTGTTAAAAACATTAAGCCAAACCATTAGTAAGCTTCTTGATCAACCGGTGCCGGAAGATGAGCCCGGGATTTTTTCCTATGATTCATACTGGGAATTTATTCTGGATAACCCATCCCTTAGAAGCATACCGGATGTGCGGACAGTTGTGGATAAAAGCCAGCGGCTGGAGAGTATTATCAATACTTCCTTTACCCAGCCATTGTATAAACCCGTCGCTTTACGCATAATCCATGCTCTGAGCGTGCACCGTTTGACCACCGGCGATATTAATTTACCTGTCGGGCTTACTGCTGCTAATTTAAGGGACGGTCTTTGCCTCCACTTGCCCATGCCCGAGAAGGACGCGGACTTTTTACTCACCACTCTGGTAACCGTTTTAAGGGAGATTCGCAGAACCGTTAGCGGTCAGTTTATTTCCCAAAACAGTGAAAATGAGCAGTATTATCTTGATATAAACAAGGATATAGATTATGATTCCGAGATTGAAAAGAAAGCAGAACATCTCTCCGAAGACACCTTAAATAGATATTACTTTAGTGTCCTGACCCAGATTCTGGATTTGGGCGAATCAATGGTTACCGGTCACAGGGTTTGGGAATATGAACTGGAATGGAAAGAAAAGAAAACTTCCCGCATCGGCTGGCTGTTTTTTGGCGCACCCAATGAACGGTCCACTGCCCAGCCCCCCAGGGATTTTTATATCTATTTCTTAAAACCCTTTGGCGAGAACGGTTTTGAAGATGAGAAAAAACAAGATGAAGTGTTTTTCAAATTAACCCGGCTTGATGAAAAATTTGTTACTGCTTTAAAACTATATGCCGGTGCGGTGGAAATGGCTACCATATCCCAGGGTGAAAGCAAGCGAAGCTACAACGAAAAAGCAGCCAAACACCGCAAGGATGTAGCTAATTGGATTAAGAATAATTTAACCTCGGCCTTTGAAATTACTTATAAAGGTGTCACACACAAGTTTGTCAACTGGCTTAAAGGCGCCGGTTCGGGTAAAGATACCAGGGAATTGATTAACACTGCCGCATCAAACCTGCTGTCCACATATTTCCATGAGCAAGCGCCGGATTACCCTATTTTTGCGGTTCAAGTTACTTCAAAAAACCGGGACCAGTATGCCCAGGACGCTATTCGCTGGATTGCCACCAATATTAAAACCGACATCGGGGCCAAAATGTTGGATTCCCTGGAGCTTTTGGAAGGAAACAACTTAAAGCCGCTAAATTCCCGTTATACCAAGTTCATTTTAGACCGGTTAAAGAAAAAAGGCGCCGGTCAGGTGGTTAACCGGAACGAGTTAATCCAGCCCATTTATACCATAGATTATGCCGTGGCTTACCGGCTGGAACCCGAATGGGTGGCGGTATTACTGGTGGCCCTGGTTTATGACGGAGCCGTAACCTTGGCTTTGCATGGCGGCAAGTATGACGCTTCCAACCTTGAGGAATTGGCCAAAAAACCATTAAAAGATATTATTGATTTTAAACATATCGAGCCGCCCAAAGATTTGCCGCTCCCTGAGTTAAAGGAACTCTTTGAATTTCTGGGGCTGCCTCCGGGGCAAATTGTCAACCCGGCTACCAGGGATGAGGCTGTGCAAAATATGCAAAAGGAAGTAACCAATTTAGTACAAACTGTGGCCACCCTGCAGCCCCAAATAACCAACGGTATCCAAAGTTTCGGCATTAACTTTTTAACGGAATCGGAAAAGGAAAAAGCCAGGAAAAAACTGGATAGTCTTAAAAACTTCCTTGAATCTCTGCAGGTTTATAAAACGCCTGCCAAGCTAAAAAATTTCCGCTATTCGATAAAGGAGATCAAGGAACAAGAAACCGCCAGGCAAATTATGGCCCGGCTTTCTGAACTGCTGGCTTTGAAAAGGGAAACCGACAGCCTGGCCGCTTATATATCCCAGGCGGAAATGGCCCTGCCCGGCGACCACCCGTGGGTGCAGGAGCTGCAAGACCAGCGCCGGGAACTGGCCGGTTTGGTCGTTGGCAGGGAAGTAGACAATACCGTCAAAAAGGAAATTCTCACCCGTTTAAAGAGTATAAAAGAAAACTATATCAATGAATACTTGGGCCTGCACAAAAAGTTTCGGCTGGATGTCCATGATGATACTAAAAAGAAAAAATTATTGCAGCACGATGACTTAAAGAAATTAAACAAATTAAAGGAAATTGAGTTGATGCCCAAGGGGCAGTTACAAGCATGGACCGATGAGCTGGGTAGGTTGAAGCCATGTTACAGCCTGGTCAAAGAAGATCTTCAAAATACCCCGGTATGCCCGCACTGTTCCTTTAATCCCGCCCGGGAAGCGGGCGACAGGCCGGTACACGGGCGGGTGGAACAGCTGGAAGAAGCCCTGGATACAATGGTAGCAGAATGGACCAATACGCTGCTGGAAAACCTGGAGGATCCCGTTGTACGGAATAATATACCGCTGATAACCAAAGAAAGCGCCCGAGCCAGGGTGGAGGAATTTTTAAACACCAAGGTTTTGCCGAATGACTTGGACAGCGAATTCATTAAAGCGGTACAGGAGGTACTGCGGGGCCTGATTAAGGTAACTCTGACCCTGGATGAGATAAAATCAGCCCTTTTGGCCGGCGGCAGCCCCTGTACCATTGATGAATTAAAAAGCCGGTTTATTAAATACCTGGATAGCAGCATAACAGGCAAAGACGCTGCTAAAGTAAGAATAATATTAGAATAAACGGGGTGCGATGGACGTGGAAAAGAAAAAGCTGACCAAAGAATTACTGGACAAAGTAAGGCATATAGAAGGTTTTCCCATCGGGCGGGACGAAGATATTATTGCCTTGTCCGACCCGCCCTATTATACCGCCTGCCCCAACCCGTTTATCGAGGATTTCATCAAGGAACACGGCAAGCCTTATGACGAGGCTACTGATGATTATCACCGGGAACCTTTTGCGGCTGACGTGACGGAGGGCAAAAACGACCCCATTTATAACGCCCACTCCTACCATACCAAAGTGCCCCACAAGGCAATTATGCGCTACATTTTACACTATACCGAGCCGGGAGATATTGTCTTTGACGGCTTTTGCGGTACGGGTATGACCGGGGTGGCGGCTCAAATGTGCGGCAACCCCGACCCTGAATTTAAGATGCAAATTGAAAAGGAAATGGGCCCGGTTAAATGGGGGGCCAGAAAAGCCATTTTGTGCGATTTATCCCCGGCGGCCACCTTCATTGCCTATAACTACAACAACCCGGTGGACGTGGAGGAATTCGAGCGGGAAGCAAAACGCATCCTGGCGGAAGTGGAAAAAGAATGCGGGTGGATGTACCAGACCCAGCATACCGTAAACGGTAAAGTAATAAAGGATGCGGACGGTAATCCTGTGATGGGGAGGATAAACTATACTGTTTGGTCCGACGTGTTTGTATGTCCCCAGTGTAGTGGAGAAGTGGTATTCTGGCACGCGGCAGTGGATAAAAAAGCAGGCAAAGTAAATAAAGAGTTCCCGTGCCCCCACTGCAGCGCTTTACTAAACAAACGCAATATGGAGCGGGCATGGGTAACCAAGTTTGATAAGGATATTAATGAAACCATCCGCCAGGCCAAGCAAGTACCTGTGCTGATTAATTATTCGGTAGGAAGAGAGAGGTATGAAAAAGAGCCAGATGGGTTTGACTATGAGAATATTAATAAGATCGAAAGCATGGATGTTCCTTATTGGTATCCGACGGATAAGATGCCGGACGGTTACAATACCGAACAACCCAAACATTCTCATGGATTAACTCATGTGCATCATTTTTATACTAAACGGAATTTATGGATATTAGGAGCATTAAGGAACCGTGTAAAACAATCAAAAAATAAATCATTACAGTATTGGCTCAACTCTATTGATCACGGAGTAAGTAAAAGGGTAAAACATGGTAATTGGTCATTCCCTATGAGCGTCCTTACTGGGACGTTGTATATACCTGCTTTAAGTAGGGAAAATAATCCATTATATTTTTATGATACAAAATATAAGAAGCAGATTAAAGTTCTTTCTTCAACAAATGCCCGCGAAAATATAGTAACTTGTCAATCGTCAACAACAATGTCAATTATAAATAATTCTATTGACTACATCTTTACTGATCCACCTTTTGGTGGAAATATTATGTATTCTGAGTTAAATTTTTTATGGGAAGGTTGGTTAAGGGTTTTTACTAATAACGAACAAGAGGCTATTGTTAACAAAGCACAAAGAAAAGGGCTCTATGAATATCAAATAATTATGGAACGTTGTTTCCAAGAATTGTATCGCATTTTAAAACCTGGTCGATGGCTTACAATGGTATTTCACAATTCCAAAAATGCCGTTTGGAATGCTATACAGGAAGCATTACTTAAAGCAGGTTTTGTGGTAGCTGATGTAAGAGTTTTAAACAAAAAGATAGGCAGTTTTAAACAGGTTACCACTACTTCGGCTATGAAGGAAGATTTAATAGTTTCTGCATATAAACCGAACACATCATTTTTAAATAATTTCGTTACCAAAGCAGGTTCAGATGAAGGAGTATGGGAATTTGTCAAACAGCATCTTGAGCAATTACCGGTAGTGGTAACTAGGGATAACTTAATAGAGGTACTCGCGGAACGACAAAACTACATGCTTTACGACCGAATGGTGGCCTTCCACCTTCAAAACGGCTACACCATTCCAATGGGTGCTGCAGAGTTCTACCAGGGACTGCACCAAAGGTTCCCCGAACGGGACGGTATGTATTTCCTGCCCCACCAGGTACCGGAGTATGAGCGAAAGCGGGCGCTGGCCCAGGGTATCGGCCAACTGTCCTTGTTTATCCATGATGAAAGGTCGGCCATTCAGTGGGTGCGGTCTAAACTAGAGGATAAACCACAAACTATACAGGAACTAACCCCGCAATTTTTAAAGGAAGCCAAGTACGTGCGGTGGGAAAAACAGTTGGAGCTATCAGAAATACTGGACCAAAATTTCTTGCAGGACGAGGAAGGCCGCTGGTATGTGCCTGACCCCAACAAACAGGCCGACCTGGAAAAACTGCGCGAAAAGGCTCTGCTGAGGGAATTTGAACAGTACAAAGAAGGTAAAGGTAAGCTCAAGGTGTTCCGGTCGGAGGCTGTGCGGGCCGGCTTTAAAGCTTGCTGGAAAAATAAAGACTACCATACAATTGTAAAAGTGGCGCAGCGTATCCCTGAATCTGTTATCCAGGATGACGCATCCCTGTTAATGTACTATAACAACGCCCTTACCAGAACAGAAGTTTAATTATCTTTTTTGTCATAAGTAATGGAAAGCACGGCAAATATTGCGTGGGTTTTAATTTAAACTTAATTTTCGCACCCTTGGAAACCGCTAAATTAATAATCCGCATGGATACTGGGTTTTTGGTCCCCTGCCTCACCAGTTATATGCTTTGAACAGAGCTATTTCAGGGAACCAGGTGCGTTATTTACTGGCTGATGAAGTGGGTTTAGGTAAAACCATTGAAGCGGGGTTGATTATCCGGGAGCTAAAACTGCGTGGCCTGGTAAAGAGAATTTTAATCGTGGCCCCCAAAGGCTTGGTAGCCCAGTGGGTGCAGGAAATGAAAAATCATTTTAACGAAGATTTTCATTTGCTTATCCCCGGGGAATTAAGTGCCTTGAGCATTATACCCGGTCAAGCGAACCCCTGGCAACAGTACAACCAGGTAGTGTGCCCGATGGACGCTATCAAGCCCGTTGAGTCGCGCAAGGGCTGGAGCAAAGAACAACTGGCCCGTTACAACCAGGAGCGGTTTTATAGTGTAATAAATGCCGGCTGGGATTTAGTGGTTGTGGATGAGGCGCACAGAATGGGCGGCAGTACCGAGGTGGTGGCCCGGTATAAGTTGGGCAAAGCGTTATCAGAAGCAACTCCATATTTATTGCTTCTTACCGCCACTCCACACCAGGGTAAAACAGACGGCTTTTACAGGCTGATGACGTTAATTGATAGAGATGCTTTTCCCAATGCCAGTGCCATTGTTAAAGAACAGGTAGCGCTTTATGTTATTCGCACAGAGAAAAGGGAAGCCATAGATGCACATGGGCGTAAACTTTTCCAACCCCGCATTACCAAACTGGTGCCGGTTAGCTGGGAAGCCCGCCATGCCGAACAGCAAAAACTTTACCATGCGGTTACCGAGTATGTCAGGCAGGGTTACAATCAAGCTTTGCTGGAAAAGAAAAATTATATTGGCTTTTTAATGGTGCTTATGCAGCGGATGGTGACCAGCAGCACCAGGGCTATACGGGAAGCGCTGGAGAAACGCTTGGAGGTTTTAAAACAAATACCGGATATTGATGTTGACCCGGATATAGATTTTTGGGAACTGGACAGCCAGGAAATGCTATGGAATCGTTGTTGAAGATGTAACCTTCGGGGGGCAAGAGCCTGGTTGGGGTATTGGTAAAAAATTGACGCTCCAGGAAGAAAAAATACTGAAAATATTAATGGCCCGGCATATTTTTGTACCGGGCGAGCCGGTACCAGTTCTGCAGCTTAAAGATTTGCCGGAAGGCATTAAAGGGTACTGGTCCCTTTGGGGAATTGGCCTTAATGGCACGGACCAGAGAATGGATAGGGTGTTTCCTGTTTTTCTGTCCGAAGAGGGTAAGTCTTATTTACCAACTGCCAAGTACATTTGGGACAGGTTTATGGATAAGGGACAAGAGATACATTTTATAGGTTTTAAAAAGGGCGACGATGTTTTAGAAACCTTGGAAGAAAAAATAAAACAACATGGCTATAGCCTTTTTAAAGAAATAGAGCAGTTATACCGGCAAAGGCTCAATCGGGAAAGAGAAAAAGGTGAATTGGCTTTTCGTTTGCGCCGGGAGGCAATTTCCCGTTTGGGGCTTAAAGGGGTAAGGGAGCACCGGCTTAAACAGCTGGACCGGGAGGAACATCTCTGGAGGGGGCGCATGGCTCAAAAGGAGAATTTTATTCCGGAATTAACTCCGGTATGCCTGGTTTATGTGGAGGGCTATTAAATGCTTTGGTATCAAAGGGTATTGGAAAAGTTCAATTTAGAAATGCACAGAATTATTCTGGTAGCGGACCCTGATGGAATTCTTCAGGAGGAAAGTATTCTGGGTAATTTGACCGGACAGGGCTTTGAAGTTGTAGAATATAACGACCCGGTTGCTTTCCGGTATGTTTATGAAGCTGAGTTTCGAGACCAAACCGATCGCAAATTAATTGTGCAAGTGCGGGATCATAATTTAAATGTCTTGCCCTATGATGTGCTGCAGGTTGGGGTACCTGTTAGCTTGAGTTTGGCTGAGTTTTTCCCCAGGTTCAGTTACCCGGTGCTGAAACAATTGGATATGGATGTAATAGGTGCTTTATACCAAGCTTATTCCGAATATGATGGAGGAAAGCTGGGGGATCAGGGTACCAGGGAGTTTGTGTTACAGCATGTCTACGAATTGGTTCCCGGTTTAATCAAAAACATTGAACAGTTTATCAGGATATTAATTTCCTTACATTATCGTAAGGTTCAATTATCAGAGGATTTAATTGAATTTATCAATGAAAAACTGCAAGGCAAAGAATTTTTTACAGGTATAAACGGAGCAAAATTATTAGCCGGCCGGGAGGAATTCTGGGGCTTTTTACAAGAACAGTGGAGACTTTTTATCTACAATAAAATTAAAGGCGGCGGTCAAACGCTGGTACCCTTTGAACATAATGATATCCGGGTATATATCGATAACCTTTTCTTGGAAGGTATTTTAACGCCCGTTGATGTTACTGAGGGAGCAGACAATCTGCCCGGCTGGGCTAAAGTGGGAATTGCCGGGTATCAGGATACCCACGGGGAACAAAGGTTAACACTGCTCATTGAAAAGTTGGAGAAATTACTACACCAGGAAAACCTTTCCTACCAGCACTGGTTGAATGTTGCTCCCGTTTTGGCGGAGGCCAAGGTAATAGTGCATGAAGTCGAAAATTTGCCCCGGGCGATTAAAGATAGATTTAACGGGGTTTATCGTGAGCTTGGCAAGCTGTTTAAAGAATGGTTGCTGGTTAAGTATGGTACTCTAAGCAATTTACCTTATATCAAAAATCCTGTAATGGTGCATCATATACCGAAATTCCTTGGTTATCAGGGGAGAAAAAATGGCTGGCAAAGGTTGGCTTTAGTGGTTCTTGACGGTATGGCCTGGGACCAGTGGCTACTGGTTAAAAAGCACTTGTTGAAGGCTTCCGGGGTTAGGTTTGAAGAAGGCTCGTCTTTTGCCTGGGTGCCCACCATGACTTCGGTATCCCGCCAGGCGATTTTCGCCGGGGAACCGCCGAGATATTTTAAAGACTCTTTATTTACCACTAATAAAGAGGATCAATTATGGAAGCGTTTTTGGGAAAATGAAGGTTTTAAAGCCTTTAATATAAAACTGGTTAAGGAATTGGGCGATGGTGACGGTTCAGAATTGGATTCACTGTTATCAGATCCTAAAACACAGATTCTGGGACTGGTTATTGATAAAGTAGACAAAATGGTACACGGCCAGCAACTGGGTACCAAAGGAATGTACCAAGATATAGAGCTTTGGATGCAGGGGGGGTACTTGCAAAGTTTATTAGATAAATTACTGGCAAATAACTTTAAAGTATATATAGCCTCGGATCACGGAAACGTGGCGGCAGTTGGCCAGGGTAAGCTTAACCAGGGGGTATTGGTAGATAGTAAGGGTGAAAGATTTAGAATTTATCAAAACCAGGAGTTTTTGCGAGAAGCGATGGAAGAAACAAAGTCCATTGCCTGGCCAAATAAATACGGTTTACCGGAAGATATTCACATATTGCTGGCGGAAGATGAAACTGCATATATTACCAAGGGCAAGAGTGTTGTAAGCCACGGTGGTATAAGTATTGAAGAAATTATTGTGCCATTTATTAGACTGTGGAAGGAAGAGCAGCATTGAAGCGAATAGGCATGGAAAAGAAAATCCAGCTGGATTGGTTGGATAAACTGGCTTTTTTATATAACGATGAAAGAGATGCTAAACGTATAAAAGAACAAATGGATGGTTATTTATCAGACATAATAAAAGGTGGTGAATCGAGGCGTAAACATATCAATGTTTTAATGAGAATATGGGTTTCGGTGCCTGAGGAAGATGTTTCCTTGCGGGATCAGGCTCTGCAGTTTTTACGCAAAGTAAAAACAGAAGAACGGCTAGCGTTGCACTGGGGCTTGTGTTTACTGGCTTACCCCTTATTCAGGGATGTTACCACTGTAATCGGACGGCTATTATCCCTGCAAGATGAAATAACCCTGGCCCAGGTGCACAAACGGATTATTGAAAGCTGGGGAGACAGGAGTTCATTAAATTGGGCAGTGCAGCGACTGCTCCGTTCGTTATCTCTTTGGGGGGCCCTTAAGGATACTGACGTAAAAGGTGAATATGTTGCTGCTAATAAAATAGTGATTGAAAATGAAGAACTTAAACTATGGCTTTTGGAATGCTATTTGCGTTGTATTGACCAAAGAACGATAACCTATCAAAGCTTAATTAGCGCTCCGGCTTTGTTTCCTTTTGATATAAATGTAAAGTTGGGGGAGTTACTAACGTCAGATAGATTTGAAGTTAACCGGCAGGGTTTAGATGTAGATGTGGTGGAATTAAGATGATTTGATTTGAGATTTGGGAGATGGGAGCCTACGCCAGGGCCATGTAATTACAAAGGGCAAACTCCAAAGGGAGGGAATGACAGTGGACGGCACAAGTATTAACAACCTGCAGCTCGGGGACGAGGTAAACGGCGCTTATGCACTGCGCGGCAAGAAATTACTGCCTTACCGGGATGGAACAGGGTTTTTCCTCAGGCTTACCCTGGCAGACAAAACGGGCCGGGTGGAAGGCCTGGTATGGGAACAGGCGGAAGAAGTCAACAACTGCTGCCGGGCCGGCGATGTAGTCAAAGTAACCGGCCGCGTCACCGAATACAACGGGGCCATCCAGCTGAACCTGGCGTCCGTGGAAAAGTGCCCGGATGACCAGGTGGTGCCGGAAAGGTTTATTCCTTCAACCGGCGTCACCAGGGAAGAAGTACGGGAAACCTGGCTCAACATCGCGGCCACCATCAAAACAACGCATTTAAAGCAGCTGCTTTTGCTGATGGCCAATGACCACAACCTGATGGAAGCTATGGCCGGGAGCCCGGCCGCCAAGCACAATCACCACGCCCTGCTGGGCGGGCTGTGGCAGCACAGCATGGGTATGGTCAAGGCCGCCGAAGGGGTGGCGGCGGCTTATCCCCGGGTTGACCGGGACCTGCTGGTCACGGGGGCCTTACTGCACGATATCGGCAAAATAGAAAAATACCGGGTCCGGGCCGATATAGATTATACCGACGATGTTTCACTTGATAACATTATTACCTATTTATTTCGATTAGGGAGATACCTTTTATTTGGTATACGATAATCTGCGGTGGGAACGTAGTTTGGTAGTTCTTTGGGCGGCGGAACCGAGAAAAACACCTGGTAGTGCTCACGAAATTTTCTTTTGTTAATACAGCATAGCCTAAACTCGTTGCCGGATCCGCAGGGACATTGTTCATTCTGACCCACACCAGGGTACAGCGGCTCATCCGTTTCAATCATGATCCTATCATAGTCCCATGCATGCCACGGGGAACGCAGCCCATCAACTACATATTTTATTAGAGCGTAGTTGTATGAGCCGTCCTGAGGAAAAACCACAGAATACTTCTGGACCGGGTTTTCTACTAATGAAACCTCTAAGAAATCGGCCCCCGTAATCTTCCATACACATAACTCTCCGTCGTAAATTTCCCCCTTGATATGACCACATCCGCCACGGAGCTTGATGACTTCATCACAAATCGAACAACGGGCCTCTTTCACTATAAAACCCGGACTAATAAACAACCGGTAAGGGAACAGAAATTGGAATCGTGGGTAATGCTCTCGGATGAAATTGAGTCCAAATTCGCTGTCCTCTTCTCGAAAATGTCGGTCAAGTGATGCTAATTGAATCTCACACCGCTCAAAATAACACCAACCTCCGTAGAAATTATCTTGACGGCATAGAGTGAACGCTGTGATGAAATAATCCTGCACTTTGCCAGCCGTCTCCAAGCACCAAATGGTTTTGGCAAAAGTCTGGTTTTTTTCACTAACAGCCGCAGCTTTTAGCGCCTTAAGATTTTCCCAAAACTTCTCAGGTAACGTATCCATATCGCGTTCGACATAAGTTCTCAGCATTGTGTAAGGCTCATGCAGGTCCGAGTTGTTACGAAGAAGGTGCATAACTGCCTCTTCAATCATTTGGATCATCCTTGAGAGCGGGACAAAAAAATAACCCCATAAGGGGCTTTTTAGTCTTTATCTTTTGTTTCTCTGGCCCAATCCCGGGCTATCCTGCCTATCTCCCGATCCGCGCTAACTTCGTTGGGGTCGTCTTCGTCAACGGGCGCAAACTGGTACAGCTCAATTACCTTTCCATTGCCTTTAAGCCTGGCTTCCCGCTTGCGCAGCAGCTCCCGGTATTCTTTCTGTCCTGCCTCGGTCATGTGCTGCAGCGCCACGTGGGCGTGGATTTCGCCGGCGCCTGCCAGCAGGTCATGCACCTGCTGCGCTTCCTTGGCCCGGTCGACCTGGTTTGTCTTTTCGTAAAAACGCCGGGCCAGGTTCAGGGCGTTCATCAGGCAGTTGATTTCCTCCAGGGTGAGCTCTACCTTCATAAATGCCGCTCCTTTCTCATATCCTGGCCTTGGATTTTTTTATCACGCGGCAGCCCGGCCGGGGGGCCGTTATATCCTACGGCTTTCTTTACACCTTGAATTCTTTAATTACTTTTCCGGGCGGCGGGACATCCTCGTCATCTTCCGTAATGGTTAAAAAGTCCTCCGGGTCGTCCAGGGTCGGCGCCCGGCCGTTGGCGGGTTTTGGCTGTTCCACACCCTGGGTGCGGGAACCGGCTACGTCGAACAGGTTGGGCTCGGCGGGCTTGATAATCACGTTCACCGGCTCGTTGGGCCGGAACTGCCGCAGCTCCAGTAAGTTTTCGTTGGTCAGCTCGATTTCGTCCAGGTTCACCCGGATGGACTGGGACCATCCGTCGGCCGGCACCCTGTTCACAATCTCGATTTTTTTGATCCGCGCTTGAAAGTCGGCTTTGCGCATATATTCTCACTCCTCAAGGTTTTTCCTTTTTCTTGTAACAATTTTTTTGCCATTCTCAGCAAATCTTTCTGCGGCCGATGTCTAGCCAAGCTTTATTTTTTGGTAAACTTATTATAGAATTGCATCACAAAAAGGGAGGTGTAATACTTGACTACCAATGATAACCTTGTCGAACAACTTGCCAGCTTGTCCCCTGATGAGCTCGAAAGTATTCTGGAGGCTTTAAAAAAACGATTAGAAAAAAACAAACAGCTAAGAGTTGCCGAAGAAATTATTGAAAGATATAAACCGGCGTTAAAGGAGCTAGCCAAGTGAAATGGTTGGAAACAGACACTGTATTAAAAATTTACGATAGAATCATCAAATCAACCGGTGGCAATTATGGTATTAGGGACAAGGGGCTCTTGGAAAGTGCATTATATTCATCACTGGCTACTTTTGGGGGAGAAGATTTATATTTGGATATTT
>ENA-OSAF01000110-OSAF01000110.1-marine-sediment-metagenome-genome-assembly--contig:-NODE-110-length-32947-cov-24.458288_pt1 | contig 32947 bp, 31 predicted proteins | sample MGYA00237872_ERZ529318 | MGnify/ENA primary metagenome ERZ529318 (study PRJEB26369, sample SAMN03142813) | marine sediment metagenome | biome: marine; feature: borehole; material: sediment... | reverse complement strand
TCTCTGGTTCAATGGGTACCTAAACTGCTAAACAACTGCTAAAAAAGAGACTTCTCCCAAGTTGCATTTCTTATCTAATAAATATGGTGCATAAATATTACATATTTTACCAAAGTGTAGATGCCATTATGAGATACAGCACTAGTATGAAGCCGTTTTTAAGAATTAAGAATTCATAAGGATAAGATCGAAATTCCGGAGCAGTAAAGATATTAAAATTATTAAATCCAAAATAACCGATTTGTGAAAACAACAAAAAAATGCATCGAATTTTATAAAATTCACAAAGGGCACCTGATGTTATTTGAAGAATTATATCCGAAATTTAAATAAAAATTTTTAAATTTATCCATACAGCATTTTCAATGGACTACTCTACCCTATTTTTAACATCAAATCACACAATTTTAAAAAGATTAAGAAAAAATCAAAGGGAGGGATGTTGAGTCAAAAAACTTTTTTTAAAATTAATTAACTACGAGGAGGGGATGACATGAGGAGATTATCAAAAATCAAAAAAGTGTCACTGTTAATGGTGTTGTTGATAATAACCAGTGTGCTGTTTTCAGGATGTGGAGGTACGGATACTTCCGGGGAGAGTAAACAGGCTACTAAGCCCAAAATAGCCTTTTATGCTTTTGACAGCATACCTTTGCTGAATTGGGATCCTAGTGTTGAATTTTCAAATGGTGTAATAGTGATGAACAATATTTATGAAACCCTGTTGAAGTACGATCCCAAAGAAGATAAGATTATTCCTGTGCTGGCCACTGAATATCAAAAAAGTGAAGATGGTTTAACCTGGACCTTCCACATAAGAAAAGGAGTAAAATTCCATGATGGAACGGAATTAAATGCTGAAGCAGTTAAGTTTTCCATCGATAGGACCATTAAACTTGGTAAAGGTGCATCATTTATATGGGACCCGGTAGAAAAGATTGAGGTTGTTGATGATTATACAGTAAGGTTTAAGCTGAAATACCCCGCACCACTGGATCTGATAGCTGCTTCTGCTTATGGTGCATTTATAATGTCTCCCAATTCGGTTACTTCAGAAGACTGGTTTTCTGAAGGCAGGGAAGCAGGAACCGGTCCCTATAAACTTCAGAGTTTCAAAATGGGTGAAGAAGTTGTGCTTGCAAAGTTTGAAGACTACTGGAGAGGTTGGGAAAAGGAGCACTTTGACAAGGTTATTATAAAAAAGGTTTCTGAAACAGCAACGAGGCGCCAGCTTATAGAAAAGGGAGATGTTGATATCACTATAAAACTCCCCTATGAAGACATTGAAGCATTAAAAGACCATCCCGATGTGAAAGTTGTAGTGGGGCCGTCCTTTGAAAACCTCTTTCTTATGTTAAACACCGACAAAAAACCTCTAGACAATAAATTGGTACGGCAGGCTTTGTCTTATGCATTTCCGTACAATGATGTTGTAAAGTATGCAATGGGAGGTTATGCAAGACAGGCAAAAGGAGCGATACCACATGGTTTGTGGGGACATGGAGAAGACCTTTTCCAATATACTCATGATATTGAAAAAGCAAAAGAACTGCTGACTGAAGCTGGTTATCCGGATGGTGGTTTTAAGCTGCTTTTAACATATAATTCTGGAGATGAAGCTGAGAAGAAAGCTGCAGAACTGTTTAAAGCAGAACTGGTAAAATTAAATATTGAATTAGAGATAAGAGGGATGCCCTGGGAATCTCAATGGGAGATGGCGAAAGCAGAAGATCCCAATAAGAGACAGGATATCTTCATGTTCTACTGGTGGCCTGATGTAGCTGGACCATATACTTACCTGTACAACCTTTTCCATGCACAGGATGAAATATTTTTTAATCTAGCTTACTGGGAAAACGAGGAATTTGATAAGCTGATTGATAAAGCTAATATACAAAGCGGAGTAGACAGAGAAAAGGCTGAGAAGATGTTTATAGAGGCCCAGGAGATTTTAATAGAAGAAGCTCCTGCAATATTTGTATATGACAAACAATATGTAAGAGTATTGAATAAATCTTTTAAGGGTTATAAAGACAACCCTGCTTATCCACACGTAGTATTTTTCTATGATACTTATCGTGAAGAATAAAAGCTTTAAAAGGGGGCAGAATGTCTTGCCCCCTTTGTTTAAATTTTAAAAATATCAGGGAGATGAAGCGCTTTGGGATCATTTGTTATAAGGAGAATTCTGTTAGGAATCCTGGTTTTGTTTGGTGTTATTGTAATAACCTTTACGATTACAAGAGTTGTACCATCTGACCCAGCAGCCCAGTGGGTGGGTCCTAAAGCTACACCGGAACAGATAGAGGCTGCAAGGATAGAATTGGGTCTCGATAAGCCTGTATATGTTCAGTTTCAAAAATATGTTGCTGGTTTGTTAAAAGGGGATCTGGGGCGTTCTTTGCGAACCCATCAGCCTGTTAGCAGGGAACTAAAAAATTATTTACCAGCCACAATTGAATTGGTTTTGGTATCTACAATTATAGCCTCATTAATTGGTCTGCCTTTAGGTGTGTTATCAGCCAAAAGAAAAGATGAATGGGTGGATCATTTCTGCAGGTTTTTTTCTGTTGGGGTTGTATCCCTTCCAACATTCTGGTTAGCGTTGTTTTTACAGTTGATTTTTTACAGGATATTGGGGATTCTTCCTATGGGAGATCAGCTGAGCATGGATATCAAACTGTTATATGATATACCAAAAATAACCGGGTTTTTAATTATTGACTGTCTTATAACTGGAAACTTCGTAATTTTAAAGGATGCTCTTGTTCACATGATTTTACCGGGCATTACAATAGCAGCATACCCTATAGGGCTTGTGGCCAGGATGACTCGTTCAGCTCTTTTAGAAATTTTAGGAGAGGAATACATAAGAGCTGCCAGATCTTACGGATTACCGGAAAGGATGGTTCTCTGGTCATATGCACTTAAAAATTCCCTCGGTCCAACTGTAACTGTTGTTACCCTATCCATAGGTTATACTCTTGTAAACACCTTTTTAGTTGAAGCCATATACAGCTGGCCTGGTATAGGAAATTACGTTGCTACAGCGGTCATAAGTCTGGATTACCCGGCTATTATGGGTGTAACCATATTTTCAGCCTGTGCTTATGTGGTACTAAACATGATAGCCGATATAATAATTGCTTTAGACCCACGAGTCAGGGTTTGAGGAGGGGTGAAATTATGAACAAACTGAGCAGTCTTTACAAATCAATAAAACCAAGGATTAAAGAATTAAAATTGTCTCTGTATCTTTTGAAAAGAAATAAATTAACCTACTTTGCTCTTGTTGTCATAGCGATGTTGGTTTTAATAGCAGTTTTTGCCCCATACATAGCGCCCTTTCCTTCACACATATATGGAAGCACAAATCCCGAAGACAGTTTACTGCCTCCCGGTTCTAAATACTTTTTCGGTACAGATGAACTGGGCCGGGATATATTCAGCCGCGTGTTGTATGGAACAAGAATTTCTCTTCAAACTGCGCTTTTAACTGTTGCCCTGGCTCTTCTGATAGGGGTTCCTTTGGGAGCCATTGCAGGCACCCTTGGAGGCTTTATCGATGAAGCAATTATGAGAGTAACAGATATCTTCCTTAGTTTCCCTCCCCTTCTTCTGGCAATTGCTATAGCTGCATTTCTCGGGCCAAGCCTTACCAATGCCATGCTTGCAATAGCGATATCGTGGTGGCCGTGGTATACACGTCTTGTAAGGGGTCAGGCAGTTTCTCTTAGGGAGAGGCAGTTTGTGAAGGCTGCAAGAGCAATAGGCACTCCGCCTTTAAGGATAATTTTTGGGCATATTGTACCGAATTGCATAGCACCCGTTATTGTTCAGGCCTCAATGGACCTGGGGGGTGTTATTCTTACTGCTTCAGCTTTGAGCTTCCTTGGTTTAGGAGCACAGCCTCCTACACCCGAATGGGGCCTGATGGTTAGCACAAGCAGGACATATTTTTTAAATGGCTGGTGGTACAGCATTTTCCCCGGACTGGCTATATTTTTCACAGTCCTTGCTTTTAATCTTCTGGGTGATGGACTGCGAGAAATCCTTGATCCCAAGACGAGGCAATATTAAGGAGTGGAAAAAGTGGATATTTGCTATGAAATAAAAGATCTAAAAGTTGGTTTTGAGACTTTTGAAGGTTTTAAAAGAGCCCTGGATATCAAACACCTTGAAATATACAAAGGAGAAACTTTTGGTCTTGTAGGGGAAAGTGGGGCAGGGAAAAGTGTACTCGCATTAACCAGTTTAAAGCTTTTACCAATACCGCCAGGTGTAATTGAAAGCGGGGAGATTCTTTTAAATGGTGAGAACATCTTGAACAAAAACGAAAAACAGATAAGGGAAATAAGGGGTAAAAAGATATCAATGATATTTCAGGACCCCATGTCCAGCTTAAATCCGGTTTTTACAGTAGGAGAACAAATAGTTAGGGTTATAGTTAATAATCAAAAAGTATCAAGGAGAGAAGCAGAAAAAAAGGCAGTTGAGATGATAAACATGGTAAAGCTGCCAGATGCGAAAAACATAATGAGAAAGTATCCTCATGAACTGAGTGGTGGGCAAAGACAGAGGGTTATCATTGCTGTTGCCCTTTCCTGTGGTGCGGAATTTCTTATAGCGGATGAACCTACAAGAAATTTGGATGTTACTATCCAGGCGGGTATTTTAAAGCTGATATATGAACTGAAGAAAGAACTTAAAATGACAACATTGTTTATTGCAAATAATATGAGCCTTGTTTCCGCCATTTGCGACAGAATAGGCATTCTTCACGAGGGCAGGATTGTTGAAATCGGTTCGGTTCACGAGGTGGTACAGAATCCAAAACACCCGTATACTCAAATACTGCGAAATGCTATTCCAAGAAATCCATCAGTTCTTAACAGAATTATGGTAAAAGAAGATTTAGAGGAAGGAATTGAGGGATGCGGGTACTACAAACGATGTCCCCACCGGAAACCTGTATGCAAAAACAATCTTCCAGAGATGCAGCTGGTGGAAGGAACACATTATGTAGCATGTTTCAAAGAATTCGAAAGGGGAGAACCGGATGAATAGAACTATTTTGGATGTCATCAAGCTAAAAAAGTACTTCCCTGTGCGTTCCGGTTTTTTTTCAAGAGCAAAAGAATGGGTAAAAGCCGTTGATGGGGTGGATCTTAAGCTTAATCGCGGAGAGGTCCTCGGACTGGTTGGAGAATCGGGGTGTGGTAAAACAACCCTTGTTAATGTTATATTAAGGCTTTTGGAACCTACAGAGGGAAGAGTAGTTTTTGATGGTAGTGATATATTTAATTTGAATAAAAAGGAATTGAGAAACATCAGGAAAGACATTCAGATAGTATTTCAGGATCCGTTCTGGTCCCTGAATCCGCGCTGGCTTATTAAAGATATCGTGGGAGAACCGCTCCAGGTACATTTAAATCCGGGACAGGAGGAGCTTGAACGAAGAGTAAAAGAACTTTTGGAAATGGTAGGGCTTCCTGCAGCCAGTGTATATAACTACCCCCATGAATTCAGTGGAGGCCAGCGCCAGAGAATAGCTATTGCCAGGGCACTGGCTTTAAACCCCAAGCTCGTAATCCTTGATGAACCTACTTCTTCTATCGATGCACTTTCCCAGGCACAAATACTGATCCTTTTAAAGGAACTCAAGGATAAACTGGGCCTAACATATATATTAATCTCGCACGATTTAAGTGTTGTGAATTTCATGTCAGATAAAATAGCAGTAATGTATTTAGGCAAACTGGTAGAATATGGGCAATCAAAGGAGGTGTTTAATGATCCTAAACATCCGTATACTAAAGCATTATTTGATGCTATACCGAACATAGATACCAGGATTGATTCTATGGTAACACTGGAAGGAAGTGTTCCCAGTGCTATAAACCCGCCGCCCGGGTGTAGGTTTCATACACGCTGTCCGGTTTCAAAAAAAATATGCGGTGAAAAGCAGCCGCCTATGGTTAAATTAAATGAAGAACATGAAGTTGCATGTTTTTTTGTTGAAATGAAAAATGGAGGTGTGAACAATTTATGAAAAAATTAAGTTATGAAGATGTTAGGGATATACTGGTAGGATGTACCATACTGGGTACCGGGGGAGGAGGAGATTTAAAAAAAGGGCTAAAGCTTGTGGAAGAGGATTTTAAAAACAACATCGAATACAAATTGATTTCCCTGGACGAAATTGATGATGAAGCACTTTTTGCGTGCCCGTATTTTTGCGGTTCAATAGGTCCCGGGGAAGCCAATGACAATTATCATAAATATCCGAAAACAGAAGAAATGGAAACTGTGGCTGCTTTAAAAGCCCTGGAACGTTTCCTTGGAGAAGAATTAGACGGGGTGGTATCAATTGAGTATGGGGGTCTTAATACTGCTGTTTCCATGTCTACAGGTGCCAGGCTTAATAAATATATAGTAGATGCTGATGCTGCAGGAAGGGCCGTGCCTGATCTACAATTTTCTACTTTTTATGTAAATGAAGAACCAATTTATCCTCTGGCTGTTGCTGACGGTATAGGTGATGTGGCGGTTTTTGAAAAAGTAGTGGATGATTTCAGAGCAGAGGATCTGGTAAGAGCTCTTTCTACGGTCAGCGGTGGAATGGTAGGGATGGTCGACCATCCAATAAGAGGCAAAGAATTAAAAAAAGCTGTAATACCCAATGCGCTGAGCTATGCCGGCAAGGTTGGTCGGGCACAGAGGGAAGCTGTTGAAAAAGGGAAAGACCCGATAAAGGAAATAATTGCTTCAGTTGACGGTTATCTTCTCTTTAAAGGGGTTGTGAAGAAAGATACCGAGTGGTCAAACGAAGGCGGCTTTACCATCGGCAGTATAGAACTGAAGGGGATGGAAGAATTCTCTGGCAGTTCTTTCAGAATATGGTTTAAAAACGAGAACATAATTTGCTGGCTGGATGAAGAAGTGTATGTTACGGTTCCTGACCTCATCTGTGTGGTGGAGGCAGATTCGGGTTATCCTGTGACAAACCCCTTTTGTAAAAAGGATATGAAGGTTGCCGTATTGGGATTTAAAACTCCGAAAGTATGGTTGACCAAGAGGGGGTTATCCATATTAAATCCTAGATTTTTCGGATTTGATGTGGATTATGTTCCTATAGAAGAGAAATTTAAAAAATAAAAAAGATTGGGGGTTTTCAAAATGGTAAAACTTTATGAATATGAATTGCAGAAAGCTGCAGATATTTTAATGAAGGAGATGTTTAAATTAAAAAAGGACGAAACCATAATAATCACTGCCGATACCGAATCTGACGAGAGGGTAGTAAATGCTGCGGCCAGGAGTGCATTTGCAGTGGGAGCAAAACCGATGGTTATATGGCTTCCATCACCTCTGGGTGTTGGTAAAGCTGCTGACCCAATGCTTCCTGTTGATTCACTCACAGCAGCGCTTTGTGAAGCGAATGCCTGGGTAGAGTTTAACAATCAATGGCTCCTTTATTCTACACCCTTTGAAATAGCAATGGAAAAAAATAAAAAATTAAGATACCTCTGTCTGGTAGGAATGGATACGGATATGATGGTTAGGGTCATCGGTAGAGTAGACAGAAAAATTTTGTCGGAATTTTTATATAAGGTTACCGAAATGACTGAAAAAGCCGAACACGTAAGGATTACAACACCTACCGGTACCGATCTGGAGTTCGATAATGAACCCAGACACAGGTTTACATGTGATGATGGCGAGGCTTCTGAACCTGGAATGCATATGCTGGCAGGCCAGATATGCTGGATTCCAAGATTTGAAACCATAAACGGCACTCTGGTGTTTGATGGTTCACTCGTTCCCCCGTGCGGACTTTTAACAGAACCCATAGTGATGAAAGTGGAAAAAGGGAGAGTAGTAGACATAAAAGGTGGAGAGCAGGCAATGCAATTTAAAGAATGGCTTGAAAGCTTTGATGATCCAAACATGTTCAGACTGGCTCATGTATGCTATGGGTTTAATCCGGGTGCAAAGCTTACAGGCAATATCCTTGAAGATGAAAGGGTCTGGGGATCTACAGAATGGGGTCTGGGTTACCTCAGCCCGATAGACGCTCCACCTGATGGAATAAAAGCGAAATCCCACTGTGATGGAATCTGTTTAAATTCTTCAGTTTGGCTGGATGACAAAAAAATACTGGAAAATGGAGTGGTAATTGACCCCGATCTGCAGGAGCTTGTGGAGAAGCTCAAAAAATAATTTAATACTCTCCTATCGGTATATAGATTTTTTATATATCGATAGGAGTTATTAAGCATTTCAACAAGTCGCATCAAAAGATGGTATATTTATTAAGTATTGAATTGGCAGGATATAGACCCATCTTTATAAGTTTGAAATAACCAATAGGAAGATTAGAAAGGAACAGGGAAAGAGGGGATTTAATTGAAAAGAATAAAGGTAATAGTGCCTGTAAATACATCAATATGGAATGAATCAATACTAGAAATATTTGAAAAAAACAAAGATTCTGATACGCTAATTGACATAGTAAACATAACGAAAGGCCCTGAAGCCATTGAGCAGCATTATGATGAAGTCTGGTCAGAGCTCTTTACATTAAGGGAAGCAGAAAAAGCAGAAGTGGAAGGATATGATGGAATTATAATTTACTGTTTTGGTGATCCGGCGGTAAGAGCTGCGAAAGAAAAACTCCGCATTCCGGTAGTTGGGATAATGGAAGCCTCCATACATTTTGCTTCATTACTGGGAAAGAGGTTTTCAATAATAACCACCAGGAATGAAGGTAAATTTGCTACTGAAGACCTTTTAAAGCTTTATGGGTTTGAGAAAAAATGTGTTTCTATAAGAGCTCTCGGGATTGAAGTGCTGAATCTTGTGGATAGATCAAGACTTAGAAAGGCTGCTCTAGAAACCTGCCGACTTGCTGTTGAAGATGATGGTGCAGATGTGTTGGTGTTCGGATGTGGAAGTATACTGGGGTTGAGAGAAGAAATTTCAGAGATCTTAAAGTTGCCTGTTATAGAACCTGGTATAACGGCTTTGAAAATATGTGAGGATTTAATAGACGTTGGTCTGACGCACAGCAAACGAGCTTATCCCATGCCCCTAAATATAAAGCGACAAATATAGGAAGGAGTTGACTGGCTTGAGAAGAATTCTGGTTATAAATCCTATTGCAGACGATAGGTGGAATCAAGCTGATGGTGATTATCTTCAATCCACAGCACGGAAGGACACTATTGTAGATATTGTTAATATAGAAAAAGGAGCTTCAAGCATCGAATCTTTTTATGATGAAGCCCATGCGGTTCCGGGGGTTCTCAAAGTTATAAGAGAAAATAAAGACCGTTATGATGGGATAATGATAAACTGTTTTGCCGATCCCGGTTTAAACCCTGCCAGAGAAATTTGCGAAATACCAGTGGCAGGTCCGGGAGAAAGCGCGATGATTGTTGCGTCAATGCTGGGACACAGGTTTTCTATTATATCTGTGTTGAAAAACGTAGTCCCCATGTTTGAAATGAAGGCAGCTGTTATGGGTCTTTCAAAAAGACTTGCTTCAGTAAAATATATAGACGTTCCGGTGCTAGCACTGGAAAACAATCCTGACACTACGGTAGAATCCATCGTAGAAAAAATTAACGAAGCGGTTGAAAAAGATAGTGCCGAAGTTGCTGTGCTGGGATGCACCGGTATGCTTTCCCTATACAGAAAAGTAAAAGATAAGGCAGGCATACCGGTTGTAGAACCGGCTGCAGCATCATTAAAAATTCTTGAAACTCTGATTGATTTGGGAATTTCACACAGCAAAAAAGGGCTGTACCTTACTCCGGTATTCAAAAAAATAACATGGTAAACCTTTAAAAGGTTTATTTCACTACCGATAAATCTAAAGCAACTTCAAAAAAAGCGGGAGGGAATATTTTATGACCAGAAAATTAACAAAACAGGACCTATACGATATTCTATATGGATGCACAATTTTGGGAACGGGAGGCGGTGGAGATTTAAAGAAGGGTATTGCACTGATAGACAAAGCCCTTGAAGCCGGTAAAAAATTTGAATTGGTCAGCCTTGATGAACTTCCTGATGATGCCTTGATTGCCTGCCCTTATATGTGTGGATCCATATCTCCCTTAACGGAAGAGGAAGAGAAAAACTACGCAGATCTACCCAGAATAAATGAGGAACCGGCTCTGCAGTCATTTAAAGTTCTGGAAGAATACATGGGCAAAAAGTTTCATGGAGCAATTTCTACAGAACTCGGTGGGTCAAATACCGCAGTAGCGTTTTATGTTGCTGCAATGGCCGATATCTACATAGTTGATGCTGACCCTGCAGGAAGGTCTGTGCCCGAACTTCAGCACAGCACGTTTTATATAAACAATATACCAATTACCCCCATGGCTGTTTCCAATGAATTCGGAGATGTGGTAATAATCAAAGATGTGGTAGATGATTTTCGGGCTGAGGCCATTGCTAGATCAATGGCTATTGTCAGCAAAAACAGTGTGGGGATAACAGATCATGCTGTATCGGCCGGCAGACTTAAAAAGGCTGTTATACCCGGAGCAATTACACACGCGTTAAAAATAGGTAAGGCCTTTAGAGAGGCGCGGGAAAACAATAGTGATTTAGCATCGGAAGTTGCGAAAGCTGGTAATGGTTATGTGCTTTTCAGAGGAAAAGTAAAGGATTTTTCTTGGGAGGACAGGGATGGATTTACGATAGGAGAAACTTTCATAGAGGGCGAAGGAGACTTTGCTGGTTCTGAATACAGAATATGGTATAAAAATGAAAATATAATAGGCTGGAGAAATGGAAAGATTGACATTACCGTTCCGGATCTTATATGCATAATTTCGGGAGACAAAAAAGAACCGGTTACGAATCCGAACTTCGAAATAGGTATGAAAGTTGATGTTATCGGCCTTCCGGGACCTAAGGAGTGGAGGACAAAGAAAGGCCTTGAAGTATTCGGTCCAAAACATTTTGGGTTTGATATTGACTACGATCCTATAGAAAACCGATTTTAGGGAGATGAAAATATGAAAAGGATACTGGTGATCAATCCGATAACGGAAGATGCCTTTAATGCGATGACAGAAGAATACCTTGAGAATTTCATCAGTGATGAAATCGAATTAGAAGTAATAAGCATAGATAGAGGCCCCTCTTCTATAGAAACATTTTATGATGAGTCCTTAGCGTTGCCGGAAGTATTAAAAAGGGTAAGAGAAAACAAAGATAAATTTGATGCCATTGTGATAAACTGCTTTGCAGATCCCGCCGTCCATGCTGCAAGAGAAATTTCGGATATCCCGGTGGTAGGGCCGGCAGAAGCTTCCATGCTGCTTGCTTTAACCCTGGGGCGCAAATTTGGAGTCATATCCACATTCAGAAATTCCGGCCCGTGGATTGAGCTTCAGGTGAATGAACTGGGTATTGAAGATCGGCTGGCAGAAGCCGCCGGAATAGAAATTCCCGTGCTTGAACTCGGAAAAGACTTGGATAAAACGGCACAGCACCTTATAGAAGCCGCACAAAAGATTATTGAGGAAAAGGGAGCAGAAGTAATAGTGCTGGGATGTACAGGCATGGCCAGGACAGCCGAAATCATAAGGAAAAAGCTGAATATTCCCGTAGTAGAGCCTCTGGCAGCTGCATTTAAGATGGCAGAACTGCTGATAGATTTGAATTTGGTACACTCAAAGAATGGACTATACATGAAACCCGATACGGGAAAAATAAATCAATAAAATCAATTTTTGCGGGGTGTTCTCATGTTGAATTTTGAAGAAATACGACCGGGTATAAGAAACATGCTAAAGGTAAATATGAATCTCAAAAAGGGAGAATCAGTTTTAATATTGAATGACGTTCAGGATTTAAAAGAATGGCATCTGTCTTATGATGTGGTAAGGGATTTTGCACTGCGTTCCCTTATGGCAAGAAAGTTTTTTGACTTAGCCAGAGAAGAATTTAAAGAGAACCATTTTGATTATATGGTATATACTTCTGTAGGGCAACATGGCAATGAACCACCGGAGGAAGTTGCGGTAAAACTTCCGGAGTATGATGTAGTAATTGCCTTAAATACTTATTCCATTTCTCACACAAAGGCGAGAGAAGAAGCAGTAAAAAAAGGAACGCGGATTGCTAGTATGCCGGGTATAGAACCTGGTATGCTTATGAAGGATGGGCCGATAGCAGTTGACTATAATGCTGTTTGTAAAGATGCTGAAAGAATTGCCGATATGTTAACACAAACAAACTCCGTAAGAGTCGTAACAGACCTGGGAACCGACTTATCCTTTAGTGTAAAAAACAGAAAAGGTGGAGCAGATACCGGTTTGATTACTAAGAAGGGAGAATGGGGCAATCTGCCGGGAGGGGAGGCATATATAGCTCCCGTGGAAGGTAGTGCCAATGGAAGAGTTGTCGTGCCTTCAGGCTGGTATTTTAATCTTAAAGAGGATATGGAACTGGAATTTAGAGACGGATATGTAATCTCCGTCAAGGGTGGTGGAGAAGTGGGAGAACATTTTAGAGAACTCTTTGCCTTTGACGATGAAACAGCAAAACACAGAAGGAATTGCGCCGAACTGGGAATAGGCACCAATCCGAAGGCAAAAAGACCCGACAATGTGCTAGAAGCGGAAAAAATAAAAGGCACAGTTCATATCGCCATCGGAGACAGTTCCCATCTTGGCGGTGTTACAGAATCGGATTTGCATGAAGACTTCGTACTGCCGGAACCCACCCTTTACTTAGATGAAAGAATTGTTATTAAAAAAGGAAAGCTCATTACCGGCTAAACTTGCCATCAGGGCAAGTTTAGCACGTTTTTATAGTAAAGTATGAATGTGCTAACGGGAAAAATATCAGCGTCTATTAATAATAACAATATTTTATTTTAATGAGAAAAAGATTTAAGCTTTACGCAATTAAGGAGGGAAATACTTATGCCCCAAATTGTATACATAGACCCTGTGGGGCCAGAGGGAGCCTGTCCCCTTATTAAAGATGAACTGGATAAAATAAAACGGAGGGAAACCCGGGTTGAATTTACTCACTTAAAAAGGGGGCCGCAGCATCTGGAATACAGATATTACGAATCTTTGATAATACCTGACCTTTTACATACCATTAAAGACATAGAAGAAAAAGGGAATGATGCGGCAGTTATAGGCTGCTTCTATGATCCCGGACTTTCAGCAGCAAGAGAAATTACGCGAAATATGGTTGTAACCGCTCCTGCAGAGGCTTCTTTTCATCTGGCATCAAAATACGGCAGTAAATTCTCAATAATAATAGGACGTGAGAAATGGATAGCGCGCATCACGGAAAACCTGATAAATTATGGATTTGAAGATAAACTGGCATCCTTTAAAACTCTGGAAATGGGAGTCCTGGATTTCCATACGGATCCTAAACACACAGAAGAAAAACTGAAAGAAAAAGCATTGGAAGCAGTTAAAGAAGATAAAGCGGAAGTCATAATTCTTGGTTGCACCATGCAGTTTGGATTTTATAAACAACTGCAGGAACACATAAACGTCCCTGTTATAGATCCCATAATTGCTGCATTCAAATATGCCGAATTTCTGGTGGAGTTAAGGAATTCTTTTGGGTGGATTACATCCAAAAAATATACTTTCGAAATGCCTCCGGATGAGGAAATAGATAAATGGAAAATACGGGAAATCTATTAAGAAAGGGAATTTCTAGGGGAGGGATGATGGTTTTATGAGGGCTCAGCTTACAATAAGTGTAAATGCAGGCAAGTGGTTGATTGCGAAGGCGATATGTAACTTCCCGGAAGTAAAACATGCTCTTAAAAAAGGAAGGGTTCTGCTAAAAGGAGGCACTACCGTTTCGTGTATAGCTGAGGAACTTGCAGGAATCAAGTTGGAAATCTGCGGAAGAATTACAAAACGAGGGACTGTGGCGGGAAAAAGCAAGAATTGTGGTGCACCTCACAGTATTTTAATAACTGACAGAGGCTGGGAAAATGTTGATGACAGGCTTCTCGAGGTGGCTCATGATTTGGGCCCTGAAGATGTGGTAATCTTGGGAGCGAATGCTGTAGATTCTGAAGGGAATGCTGCCATGATGGCAGGCAGCCCCGGCGGCGGTCCCCCGGGAAAAGTCATGACTGTTTTAATGACGGAAGGAGCCAATATTATTGTAGCTGCAGGTTTGGAAAAGTTAATACCCGGGAGAGTTTATGATGCAGTTTCTGCTGCCGGAAGAAAAAACTGCGATTTTTCCATGGGTATGGCTGTTGGTTTAATGCCAATAAAGGGCAAAGTTATCACAGAATTGGAGGCCATAAAAGCCATTGCAGATGTAAAAGTAACAGTAATTGGAAAAGGAGGTATTGAAGGAGGAGAGGGCTCAACAACCGTTGTAGTTGAAGGAAATGAAAGTCAGATAAAAACAGTTATACAAGAATTACTCGAAGCTTCTAAAAAACATATAAGTGGTAATCCGGAAAGCCTTATAGAGTGTAGACCGGGATGTAGCGGCTGTAAAGATGATCTGGCTTGCTATTATTCGAGTAAAAACCGTTTTAAGCCGCTTTAGATGCTGCTATTAGCATCATGGTTCATGTTACGTAAATTCAAAAGCAAATTAACAAATTCAAATGAACTTAGGTTAACAACTATAAACTCTGGACCTAAAATCATACAGCGTTTTTTCTGTCAGGTTTACTTCGCCCAATACATGGATTCCTACAGCATAGTTTACCATGCAGTTGAAGTAGAAGTTATCGATAAGTTCATCATCTAAATAATTTTTCAAATGCTTGATATATTCAAGGGAAAGAAGGATATTTACCGGGAAATTGGGTCCTCCCGTATTGCTGTAAAGCACTGAAAAAGGCTTTTCATCGATATTACAGAAACATGCTCATAGAATATGGAGCCCATAATATGGAGCCCATAATTTTTCTAATTTGGCTTTGATACCTGGATTCATCCAGTTAGTGCTTTCCAATATAGATAACTGAAGATGGCTGTTATTTTCTCTGAACATTGTTCTCGCCCATTTGTCATGATTATTCAGAATTAAGCTCAAATTGCTTCTTGCTACTTCATATTATACCATAAATTACTATATGTTGCTATAGATTTTTCCAAGCTAAAACTAAGACTTTTTACACTAAAAATCAATTATATTTTTTTATTGTTTTCTTTCATCTTATTGATTTTTCGTACCTTTCTATTGCAAGATTAATTAATTCCGTTATCAAATCTTTATAATTCAAACCCGAAGCTTCCCACAGCTTTGGATACATGCTTATTTTAGTAAAACCAGGAATGGTGTTCAACTCGTTGATGAGCACCCTTTTTTTTGATTCCTGATAGAAGAAATCCACCCGGGCCATTCCCTCACACCCCAGAGCCTTGAAAGCCTTGATGGCAAAATCCTGTATTGTTTTTTCGACTTCTTCTGGGATGGGTGCAGGAATCAAAAGTTTTGATTGGCCGTTATCAAAGTACTTGGCGGTGTAATCGTAGAATTCATGGCACGGAATGATTTCTCCGGTAATGGATGCTCTAGGGCTGTCATTGCCCAGGACAGAAATTTCTATTTCCCTGCCGTCTATAAACTCTTCCACAATTATTTTGCGGTCATATTTAGCTGCAAGTTTTAAGGCATTGATTAACTCCGCTCGGTTTTTGGCCTTTGTAATTCCTACACTTGAACCCAGATTTGCGGGTTTTACAAAACACGGGTATCCAAACCGGGTTTCTATATCTTTTACAATCATTTCTTCTTCTTTTGATAATTCATAATCATAATAATAGATCCACTCTGCAATTGGAAGGGATTCATATTCCAGCATTTTCTTGGCGATGACTTTATCCATACACATTGCTGAAGATAAAACTCCGCAGCTGACATAGGGAATTCCTGCAAGCTCAAAAAGGCCCTGAATGCTACCGTCCTCTCCCCTTGGACCGTGAAGCACCGGGAAAACCACGTCAAGCTTGTGGATTTTTTCTACACCATTTTGCAGAGTCACAACACCTTTATAGCTGCTGTCAGGAGGCAAAAAGGCTTTTATGCTGTTTTTTTCCCAATTTCCCTTTTGTATGTCTTCAATCTCACCGTTGTATAGATACCAGTTACCATTTTTCGATATTCCTATATGGACAACATCAAATTTTTCCCTATCAATTACTCTTAAGATGGATGTGGCAGACATCAAAGATACTTCATGCTCTCCTGATTGGCCTCCGAAAATAACCCCTACGGTTTTTTTCATAAAAGATCAGCTCCTTTTTGCCATAAACTGTTTTCGGGGTAGGGCAGATAACACATTTTTGCCCTTAAGGGTTCCCTTGATTTCTAAGCGGTGCGGTGTAAAATTCTTGAGCCGGGCAAGGTTATCTAACCAACCTACACATCTCTCTAGATAAAGTTTGGTAGATATATCAGCTTAACCCTTAACCAACTGTTTTGGAGAGAAACCTTCTTTACTTATTTTATTCATGCAAAAGCGAGAAACAACACTTTTTTTAAGGAATACATTCCGCCTTCACCTGTTTATCAAATGTAAATTGTGAGATAAAATTTTCTGTGGCGTGGCCCATCAAATTCGCAGAAATAAATACCCTGCCATCTACCCAAAACCAATTTCCTGTTCTTTATAGTAATAATTTCCCATGCTCCCAGGAGACTTGCCTTTATATGGGCATCTGAATTACCCTCAATGTGTTGATAGCCGCTCTTTTCAGGGACCAGTTCACCCAGTTTGTAGATGATATCCCTAACAACGTGAGGGTCAGCATTTTCATTGATGGTTACAGCCGCTGTTGTATGGGGTACAAATACGTGGCATACTCCTTCATTAGTTTCTTTAGAATCAATGAAATTTTGGATTTTTTGAGTAATATCAACAAACTCAATTCTCTTATGGGTTTGTAAAGGCAATTCTGTAAAGTGGATTGGCATCCATAGCACCTCCAGTTCTATCCATTTTTAGAATTCAAATCAAGATCACGTGAAATTATTTATATATTCGACAACTATATTATTTATCCTTTGAAGAATTTATTGGAATTATTGAAAAATTATTTGATTTGTTTTGTAGATAAAAAGTGAATATAATTAAACTAAAAAAGATGAAAGGAGTTGAAGGCGGTGAAAATTAAAATTCTGGGAAACAGTGGTGCTTTTCCACACAACAATCCATGTTCCGGGTATCTTATTGAAGGAAAAAAGGATAAAATATTAATTGAATGCGGAAGTGGAGTGGTATTAAAACTCAAGGAACATTGTTCTGTTGACCAGTTATCCGGTATAATAATTTCACATTTGCACTGGGATCATCTCTCTGATTTGATGCCGTTAAGATATGAAGTAGATTATCTTCAGGCTGAGGGACGAATCAAAAACCCCCTCGCGTTGTACTGCCCTGATGAACCCAGGGAGATTTATGAGCTTTTACCTTACAAGAACACATTGAACATCATTGCAATTGATTCTGATAACACTATTACCCTTAATGAACTACAAATAAAGTTTTTTGAAGTGAAACATCCTGTTAAGTGTTTTGGAATAAATGTTTTCGAACAGGGGGAGAAGAAGGTTTGTTACTCTTCAGATACAGAGTATTTTTTAACAATTCTCAATGAAGCCAAAGGTGCACATCTGTTTATTTGTGAATCAACAGCTCTAAAGAAGGACGAGCCTCAGCTGACAGGCCACCTCTCTGGGCCGCAGGCAGCAAATATTGCCAAACAGGCGGGCGTTTCATGCCTAGGGTTAACACATTTTTGGCCTTATTACGATTCTAAAAAAATTCTAGAGGAAGCCAGAGAGTCATGTCCTGATTTAAAAATCGTTCTGCTGAATCCGGGAGATGAAATAACAATATAATTAAAAAAAATTTAATTTTGAAGAAGGAATATTTATGTTTTAGTAGAATCAATAATTTAAGGAATAATTGCATACCGTTTTCAACATTGAAGCAAATATTTCATTGTTTTACAAAAATTTTCCCACTGAAATGTAGGATTCGAATTGTTTTTGTAGGATACTGTAGTGGGGCTGCTATCATGGAATCAGTAGCCCAAAATTTTCAATTAAAATAATTAGAAAATTATAAATATCGCACATAATCCTGCAAAATCCCTGCAATTAACAAAAAATAATTCAAAAACACAGGGGGTGGTGGAAAAGAGTACCAATAAAAGCTGCTAAAAATAACATCTCTAGGATCAACAAAAAAACAAAAGGGGGAGTATTATGTTAAACAGAAAACACCTGATGCTTTTGCTGGTAGTTGTAATGGTTCTTACACTGGCCCTTGCTGGCTGCGGTGGCGGCGGTCAGGAACAATCAGCTCAGGAAGAGCAGAAACAAGAACAGAAGCAGGAAACTGCTAAAGGAGAAGTTTTGAATCTTTCCTTTGGAACCGGTGGAACAGCTGGAACATATTATCCACTGGGTGGAGCTATAGCCAATGTATGGAATGAAAAGATTGAAGGAATCAATGTGACAGTTCAGCCGGCTGGAGCTTCTGTTGAAAACATAAACAGAGTTTCTGCTGGAGAAGTCGATATAGTTATGGCAATGAACAACATTGCCGACCAGGCATGGAAGGGTGAAGGTAAAAGCTTCCCGAAACCATTAAAAGATTTTAGAGCTGTGGGAGTCGTATACCCAGAAGTAGTTCACATTGTGACAACTCATGATACGGGAATTACTTCAGTTGAAGAACTGAAAGGCAAAGCTGTTAATCCTGGACCTCCAGGAAGTGGAACATATGTTACAGCTATAGAAATCTTAAAGGCTTTCGGTATAAAACTTTCTGATATAAAAGCAAAACCGGGTAGCTTCTCTGATGCTGTAAATGATCTCAAAGACGGAAACATTGACGCAGCCTTTGCAGTGCTTTCCTGTCCTGCGTCTGCGGTAATAGATATTTCAACGGCTAAACCTGTAAGAATTCTTGAGGTAAAAGGGGAAAAATTTGACCAGTTGAAACAAGCTTTCCCCCTTGTAGCACAATATGTAATACCTGGTGGAACTTACAAGGGTCAGGATGAAGATGCTCACACCGTTTCACTGCAGGCAGTGCTTTATGTAAAAAAAGACCTACCTGAAGATTTGGTTTACAACCTGGCAAAAGTAATGTATGAAAACACAGATGAGATTGCAAAAGGACATGACAGGGGCAGACAAATCAGTTTGGAAAGAGCTGTAAATGGAATAACCACTCCATTGCATCCAGGAGCTGTTAAATACTACAAAGAAAAGGGAATCGACATTTCTGGAGTACCTACTGAATAAGAAAGGGGAATAGGCCGGGTTTTTACCCCGGCCTGTTTGCTGATGAAGAGAACAGTTAGGTTTATATTGCTGGTTATGTTGGTTGTAGTAATGATGCTTTCGATTTTACCGGTGTGTGTTTTGCAGGTTGTGGATGCAGATTCACCGGAAAGTTCGGTGCTTTATCAAGTATTGGTCAAACCGGGAGACAGGTTTAGTATTAAGTGGACACATTCAGTTAGTAAAAGACCTGTTATTGAGACCTATGAGATCACCAGAGATTTAAAAATTTCAATCTATGAAATGTTCTTTGATTCCTTTAGTGCCAATTTACCGTCTTACCCTGAGTACAACCAGAAATGGGAAATAACAAAGGATTATATAAGGGTTTACAATTACGACAGAGTTTTTGAGGAGCTGCCTGTGGTAATAGGAAAGGTGATAGCTTTTCACAAACTGATTTATAAAAATAGAGAGGTGTCTTTAAAAGATGTAGATAAACCAGGAGGGTTTGTAAAAATTAGAGTAAAGAAAATGCCCTTATTAGGTTATTTAAAGGAGGAGGTTATGTAGCAGTGACTGAAAAAGAAAAAAATCAGGGTTTAGATTTGAAAGACGAATTGCATCAAAAGGAGTTTATGGCAAAATATGACAGGGAATACTCTTATAGAATCTTGAAAGGCCCTGTTAGAAAAATAATATTTGTTTTAGCAGTCATATGGGCAGTGGGTCAGATGTACACCGCAGGTTTTGGGGTGTTTCCGCCAACCATCCAGCGTTCCCTCCACGTGGGATTTGGATTGGTATTGATATATTTGCTCTACCCCCTGAGAGCATCTGATAAAAGCAATAAGGTTGCGTGGTATGATTATATCTTAGCAGCTTTATCCATAATAGTAGTAGGTTACCACATTGTTAACTTTGAGGAGTTGCTATACCGAGCAGGGGCCTACACCTACACGGATATGTATATTTCTATTATTGCGGTGATTCTGGTTATTGAAGCAACTAGAAGAGTGGGAGGGCCAATAATAGTAAGTGTATCTTCTTTTTTTCTGATTTATTCGATTTTTGGGCCCTACTTCCCCGGATTCCTGCAGCATGGTGGATACAGCATTAAAAGGATTACAACATATATGTGGATCAGTTCAGAAGCCATTTTAGGTATCCCAATAATGGTTTCATCAACTTTCATTATTCTTTTCCTCATCTTTGCAGCGTTTCTTAAAAAATCTGGTATAGGGGACTGGCTGACGGATTTGGCTATGGCTTTGGCGGGGCATACTACAGGAGGGCCGGCAAAAGCGGCTGTTGTTGCAAGCGCTACCCAGGGAACGGTTTCTGGTAGTTCTGTTGCCAATACCGTTGGGACAGGTTCGGTTACTATTCCTCTAATGAAAAGCATCGGATACAGGAATGAGTTTGCAGGAGCAGTAGAGGCAGCGGCTTCTACTGGTGGTCAGTTAATGCCTCCCATAATGGGAGCGGCAGCCTTTATCATGACTGAATTTACAGGTCTGCCTTACATTACAATAGCCCTGGCTGCAGCAATTCCTGCCGTGCTCTACTTTACGGGAATCTTTATCATGGTTCATCTGGAAGCAAAAAAAACTGGTTTAAGGGGATTACCCAGAGAACAGCTACCCAACTTCTGGAAATTGTTAAAGGCCAAATGGTTTTTGAGCATACCCATCATCGGGATTGTTTATCTTCTGGCATCTGGTCAAACTCCAATGAAAGCGGCTTTCTACGGTATTATTCTCTGTGTGGTTGTAAGTTTCTTTTCTAAAGAGACGAGGATGACTATACCTCAAATTCTGGAAACCCTTGAAGAAGGTGCAAGGAGTGCTCTACCTGTTGTGGTGGCATGTGCCAGCGCAGGTATTATTGTAGGGGTTGTGACTTTAACAGGGCTGGGTTTGAAGTTTGCCCATGGTATTGTTGAACTTTCTGGTGGAAACATTTACCTGACCATGATGTTTACAATGATTGCTTCCATTCTCCTGGGAATGGGTGTACCGACTACAGCAAACTACATTATACAGGCTATGATTGCAGCACCTGCCCTTATAACCATTGGAGTTCCTGTGATAGCTGCCCATCTCTTTGTGTTTTACTTTGGTATCATTGCTGATATCACACCACCTGTTGCTCTGGCCGCTTTTGCAGGTTCAGGTATAGCTGGTTCAAATCCCTTAAAGACAGGAATTGAAGCTTCAAAACTCGCTTTTGCTGCTTATTTAGTTCCGTATATTTTTGCCACTTCACCTGTTCTGGTGCTGGTGGATGCCACACTAGGCAAGGTTATCGTAGCAGTTTTAACGGCAATTTTAGGTATGATAGCAATAGGTGGAGCTATCAGCGGCTACTTCTTCACCTATGCCAAGTGGTGGGAAAGGCCAGTGCTCTTTATAGGTGGGCTGCTTCTTGCAAAACCGGGATGGCAGTCAAATGGAATCGGTTTCGTGTTGATGTTGATAGTATTAGGTTTTCAATGGCTTAGGGTTAGGAGAGAAACGAAGAGAGAGACCCAACAAGTTTCAGAAGGGACATAAATAAAAAACAGGAACCTGAAAACAGGTTCCTGTTTTTTGGTGCGCCCGGTATGGGCGGTGGTTTGGCGGTGAAAGTCCGGTGGCGGTAGCCGCCAGGGGGGCGGTTGGCTACAGTGTTGACTGTGTCAGGGGTGATACGGCCAAAGCGCCCTGAATATGCAAGGATTCAAACCGTAACACAAAATGAATTCTGCAGCGCTGTTAGAAAACCAGTATATGGGAACAGAGGATGACTAACCTCTGACATGCAGGCGAAGTCCACGGAATGTATGAATAACTTGGATGAAGCACAAAAAACTCCTTCGGCGTAGGGGAGGCAGTATGAAGTTACAGTAGATTAAGGAACCAAGGAGACCCTACTACGCTGCACGGGAAACCGTAAGGAAAGGGCATATAAACCGAAATGGTGAAAAAGCTGTTCTGCTGGGAAGGAGTCTGAGAGGGAAATGGTATCGATGACCGTCGTGAAACAACGTATTACACGAAGTTGCTTTATCAAATCTAAATAAATTGACATTGCTTTTCCCTCTCCTTTCAGCTACGATTTTATCAAGAAATTGCTGAAAGGAGAGTTGTTTATGAATTTTCTTTTTATTTCATATTGACTTTTAATGGATCCTAATGTTATAATAAGTTTAACGTTTTCGTAAAACGTTTTACTTTGTTGTTTTTTAAGGAGATGTTTTTATGGCAGTCACTATAAAAGATATTGCAAAACTTGCTAATGTTTCTATAACTACAGTTTCCCGAGTTATAAACAATAAATCTGACGGTGTAAGTCAAAAGACACGGGAAAATATCCTGAGAATTGTTAAAGAACTTAATTATCAACCAAACCGCCTAGCTCAAAGCCTTGTTACTAAAAAGACAAATACTTTAGGTCTTGTCCTTCCCGATATCACAAATCCTTTTTTCCCAGAAATCGTCAGGGCTATTGAAGATACTGCTAACAATTTCGGTTATAATCTCATTCTTTGCAATACCGATGATAACAACAAAAAAGAAAGCCTATACCTGCAGGTGTTAAAGGAAAAATGTGTAGACGGCATTATATTTACCAGTAGCATAAATCCCAAAAGCCAAAACATTAAACAACTAATGGAATATAAGATTCCCTTTGTACTACTAGACAGGTATATTGATATGGAAGAACAGCTGCCCGGTGTTTATACCGATGGTATTTTGGGTATGTATCAAGCCGTAAAATACTTTATAGAGATGGGACATAAAAAAATAGCCTTTATTTCTGGACCGAAGGAAAGTAAAACCGCCAAGCAAAGATATTTAGGGTACATTAAAGCTTTAGCAGAATACAATCTCCCTATAAGGGATTTTCTCATCAAGGAAGGAAATTATAAAGTTTCCGGTGGTCAGAAGGCCATGATGGAGCTTTTAACATCAAAAGAAGATTTTACCGCTGTGTTGTGCGCCAATGACCTCATGGCTATAGGAGCCATGGAAGTTTTAAAACAGAAAAATATAAAAATCCCTGAGGAAATTTCCATCGCAGGATTTGATAATATATCCCTTTCTAATGTGGTAGATCCTAAGCTTACTACTGTGGCCCAGCCCTATTATGAAATGGGGCGATCAGCAACAAAGATGCTCATAAAACTCATTGAAGGCAAATCTCTCCGAAAAAAAGAGGTGATCTTAAAGCCTAGACTCATCATAAGAAATTCTGTGGCAAAAAGGGGGTAAAATCTTGAAAATTGTCGTCATAGGCAGTCTGAACATGGATTTTAATTTCAAGGTCCCGTACCTTCCGACAAAAGGCGAAACCCTAAAAGCTGTAAGTTTCAAAACCACTCCCGGGGGTAAGGGTGCCAATCAGGTAGTGGCCCTTGCCCGGCTAGGAGCCGACGTACTCATGATTGGGGCTGTAGGCCGTGATGATATGGGGAAAAGCCTGAAACAATCCCTCTTAAATGATGGGGTGGACATAAATGGCATAAAAGATGTGGATATACCAACGGGTATTGCCTTCATTACGGTGGATGGAGTGGGGAACAACACGATTTTGGTTTTCCCGGGAGCCAACGATGGCGTAGATTTTGAGTGGATTTATAATTTTTCCGAAGAAATAAAAGATGCTTCTTACGTAATTCTACAATTAGAGATTCCCTTAAAAACCGTTATAAACGCCATAGAGTTTTGCTATAAGATGAAGACAAAGGTCATCTTAAATCCCGCTCCAGCTCAGAAACTCCCCGAAGAGATTTATCCCAAAATTGATATCTTGACTCCTAATGAGACTGAACTTTCTATTCTCACTGGAATGCAGGCTACCAGAGACGATGAAATCATAAAGGCTGCCCAAAGCCTTATAAACAAAGGAGTCGGCAGGGTGATAGTAACCCTTGGTGAAAGAGGTTGCTTCTATATGGATGAAGAAGGCCATGACTTCATAGAAGGCTTCAAGGTTAATCCTGTCGATTCTACTGCAGCTGGTGATGCATTTACCGCCGGTTTTACGGTAGCATTAGCTGAATGCATGCCTGTGAAAGATGCTTTAAGATTTGCTGGGGCCGTAGGAGCTTTGACTGTCACAAAATCCGGGGCTCAAGAATCTCTGCCCTTTAGACAGGAAGTAGAAGAGTTTTTAAGGGGGCAAGTAAAATGAAAAAGAATCTGCTATTAAACAGTGAAATATCATATCTCATATCTCAGATGGGGCATACTGATACTTTAGCCATAGCTGATGCCGGCCTTCCCATTCCTCGTAATGTTACAAGAATAGACCTGGCATTGACTCGGGGCATCCCATCATTTATAGATACATTAAAAACAGTGCTTATAGAATTAAAAGTAGAAAGTGCCGTAATAACTTCAGAAATGAAACAAAAAAGTCCCGAGCTTTATGAAGAAGTAAAAAAAATATTAAAGGGCATTCGGCTAGAAGAAATAAGTCATGAAGAATTTAAACTCCAAACCCAAAGAGCAAAGGCGGTTATTCGGACAGGAGAATTTACCCCCTATGCAAACATTATATTGAGGTCTGGGGTGGTGTTTTAGATGCCGCTTTTGGTGATGAAGGGAATTTCTAAGACCTTTCCGGGAGTTAAGGCTTTGGATGACGTGGATTTAACCCTGAACTCTGGCGAAGTGCTAGCTCTTTTGGGAGAAAACGGTGCCGGTAAGTCTACTCTCATGAAAATTTTAAGCGGTATTTATCCTAAAGATGCGGGAGAAATTTTCATAGAAGGCAAAAAGGTAGAAATAAATTCGCCCCAAGCGGCTTACAAACACAGCATCGGTATCATACACCAAGAGCTTAGTTTGATACCATATCTTACAGTGCGAGAAAACATTTTTTTGGGAAGAGAGAAGTTTAATTCTTTAACAAGGCGAATTGATTGGCATTATCTCGACCGGGAGAGCAAAAAGCTTCTCAAGGAATTGGGTGTGGAAAATGTTGAAGTCACAAGGCCCGTTAAAGAACTGAGCATTGCAGTACAACAGATGGTAGAAATAGCCCGAGTACTTTCCATGAACTGTAAAATTATTATAATGGATGAACCCACAGATGCCTTAACCCCACAGGAAACTAAGTTTTTGTTTAATATTATAGAATCTTTGAAAACCTCCGGCAAAGGAATTATCTATATCAGTCATAAGCTCGAAGAGATCTTTGAAATAGCCGACAGAGTACAGGTGTTACGAGATGGCAGATTTATCGGAGTAAAGGATATCCAAGACACCAATGCTGATGAGCTTATAAGGATGATGGTAGGCCGTGAATTAAAAGAAAAATTCCCTAGGGTGATACCTAGTAAAGGTAATATTGCACTGGAAATTCAAAATCTTAGCTCCCCCGGCCTTTTTGAAAATGTGAATTTTAAAGTCTATAAGGGTGAGGTGCTAGGATTAGCAGGTCTTATAGGGGCCGGTAGAACCGAGCTTGCCAAAACCATCTTTGGGGTTTATAGCTATTCGGGTACTATATTAGTGGAAAGAAAACCGGTAACAATAAGATCTCCAAAAGATGCTATAAGGCACGGAATTGTATATATTACCGAAGATCGGAAAACCGAAGGGTTGTTTTTAGAACATGAAGTTTTTTACAACATGACCTTGGGAGCGATAGGAGATATTACTACAAAGACAGGGAGGATTTTAAGATCACTAGAAAAAATAAAGGTAAGAGAATATATTGATAAGCTAAAAATTAAAACTCCTTCACACCGTGAAAAAGTAAAGAATTTAAGTGGTGGCAACCAGCAAAAATTGATATTAGCTAAGTGGATGATGACGAATCCTAAGGTCTTAATTCTGGATGAGCCTACCCGGGGAGTAGATGTGGGAGCCAAGGTGGAAATATATAACATAATTAATAATTTAAAAAACCAAGGCGTGGCCGTCATTATAATATCTTCCGAACTTCCGGAAATTCTCGGTATTAGTGATAGGATATTGGTAATGCACAATGGGAGAATTACTGGCGAATTTACCCGTGATGAAGCCACCCAGGAAAAGATCATGAAATGCGCCGTTAATATATAGGGGGGATCCTGTTGAACAATATTAACCCACAGGTTAAGAAAAATGATATTCTAGTAAAATTGTCCAAAATGCGGTCAATAATAGGTCTATTGCTTTTGTGCATCATTTTAACTATAATGACTCCTAGGTTTTTTACTTACTCAAATTTGTTTAATGTATTACGTCAAACCTCTCTAAACGCTATCATGGCGGTTGGTATGACTTTTGTTATTTTAACTGGAGGAATTGACCGCAGAATGGCTGCCACTGTAGCTCAACAACCGGAACTCATAGGTTCCTTAGGAGTTGAATATGCTGATAAAGTACTCAAAGGTGAACAGGTTCCTGAGTATATACCGGTCGATTTGAAGCTCATTACAAAATAGTTTTTGTTAATTAATTTCCACTGAGAAACTGCAGTGATGGCATAAAAGAAACGTTAGAATTGCACAAAATAAAGGGTTTCCTCATCCTGTTGAAAAATTTCTAAAATAGCAAATCCCTAAACAGCCTTCAGGAAGGAAACCCTTTAAATTTAAAGAAATAGATAAAGTTCTTAGAGATATTGGCTTTGAAAGAAGACAACCATCCGGAGGTTCAAGTCATTTTCTATAATAAAGTTTTTGAACTGATATATAATTTATTTTGGTTTTCCTCATGCTGTTCTTTTTTTTGAATTTGATGAGAAAAAGTAAAATCGTCAAAAAACCTATTAGGGATAGTATCCATACAGAGGGATATGTGTAGAATTTCCTTCTTATTCCTTTTTGGGCTACCAGGTTTACTTCACCTATTTTTTTGTCTTCCAAGAAATACTCGATTTTCCCGAGAACCTGGCCTTTTTTAATAGGAGCTGTGATGTTTTCCATGATAACCAGTTTTTCTTGAATCTCAGCTTTCGATTCTTCGGAGACAACATAGTTGAAATCTTCCTGTGCAACTAGAGCAACATCACCACCATATTTAACGGGTATTATTTTAATGATTTTTCCGGATTTGAGCGAACTTACAAAATCAAAGTTTTCAAAACCATAATCGAGTAATTTAATGGCATCATACCATAAGTTTTTGCCCTGAGAGCGGAACAGCACACAAATTAAACGGTTATTTCCCCTTATGGCAGAAGCAACAATGGTTTGACCCGCTTTAGAGGTGTAGCCTGTTTTGATTCCATCAGTTCCTTTATACATCCTGAGCAAGTCGTTTGTGTTAACCAATAATCTGTCATAGTCTTTGTCTTTCCAAGGAATAGTGAAAGAATGGGTGCTTACTATTTTTCTAAAGGTTTCATTTTTCATGGCATAACTTGCTATTAAAGCCATATCATATGCTGAAATCAAATGATTCTCATGGGTCAGGCCATGAGGGTTTGTAAAGTTGGTGTTTTTACATCCCAGTTCTTTAGCCTTTGCATTCATCATTTTTACGAAATTTTCAACTGAACCTGCAATATGTTCTGCTATAGCTATGGCAGCATCATTAGCGGAACGCAGAAGCAGTGCATACAGAAGCTGATGAAGAGTAAGCTCTTCTCCTGCTTCCAGATATATCCTGGTACCAATAACTCTGGTAGCATTTTTGCTTGCTGTAACGATATCATTTAAATTTCCGTGTTCAAGAGCTATGATTGCTGTCATGATTTTAGAAGTGCTGGCAGGATGCATCGGTTTATGCATGTTTTTCCCATACAATACCTGACCAGTTTTGGCGTTTATAAGCACTGCAGAAAAAGCAGTTATTTCAGGGGTATCCTGTGAAAAAGCAGTTGAAAGGGATAAAGTAAAAACTGCGGTAATAATAAGAAGCTTTATCAGTAGTTTCATAACAAACACCTTTGGCTTTTGAATTCAGTAATTAGTATAACAGATAATTCTAAAAATTACTACCTCCTGTTTAGCATAATCTTTTTCAGTGCATTTTTTTGCTTATTTTTAGCTTTCTGTCTTTTCGCGTTCCGTGTTGATGCTCACTTTCCAGCTGAGCTTTCTGGGATTTAGTTTCTCTGGGCCTTGGCCTTCCCTCAGGTTTGTATAGCACATCAGAAAAATTTTCTCTATTGAAGTTTTTATTGTTTTTAGAAAATCCTTTCCTGTTTGGCATATTTTTCCCTCCTGGTTTTATGTCTGATCAAGGCCTGTAAGCACCCTGTCGTACATATCTATAGCACATCTATTGTTTTCCCAGTGTACACAGGTATCACACCTTACATCATTGCTGGATTCGTCCATAACAGCCATCAAGCTAGCTCTAGCATCTCCCATATAAACATATTCAGGACATTGGTGTGCAACGGTTCTCATTTCCTGCAAATTACTCAAACTCAACTCTCCTTTCCAGTGATGTGTTTACCATTATTTTATCCTTAATTTTAAAAATTAAAATTATCATCAGGGATATTGGGAAAAATATTAAAAAATAAAGCAGAGAACGGGTGGAGGTGATAAAATCTTGAAAGGCCGAGAAGAAAAAATAAATGAAATTATAACTTTTGTAGACCGGTACAAAGATTCTCTGGCCAGCAAAACCGTATGTGCCAGGATTTTAGGTAACAGACACATTGAAATCGATGATGATGTGATAGAGGAATTAAAACACCGGCTGCCGCGTTCAGATGAAGAGGAATTAGAAGCATGTTACTATCTGGTAAAATAATTGAGGGTTTTATAGAATTAACCCTCTTTTTTTTTTTGAAGGTTTTTTAAGACAAATATTGAATTAAATATCGGAGTTTTAATGAATAATTTCTGGGAGAGGAAAATGAAGAAAAAAACCACAGTATGGCTGACCATTTTGTATGCTTTGGGTATAATAATTGGTTATAAAGTTATTCTACCCCTCGAATTGCTGTTTTTTGTAATTATAGGCTGCATTTTAGTTTTAGCTTTTTTGAGCTACAGGGGTAAAGTAAGCTCAAAGATTATCTGCTTGCTGGTAATAGCCATGGGTATTTTGGCCATGAACACCAAACTTTTTTTGATTTCTAAAGATGTAAAACTCTTTAATGACAATTATTTGAGAATTGATGGTATAGTTAGGAAGGTGGAAAAAGAAAAGAATGGTGAGAGTTCATACATTGTAGATGTGAAAAGGGTTCACGATTTAAACCGTGTGATACATGTCAACAGCAGGGTGAAGATGTTTTGCAAGAAAAGTTTATGTGATAAATTTTTGTTTCCTGGGGATAGAATTAAGGCCTATGGAAAAGCTTTTCTACCAAAGCGGCAGACAAATCCATGGGGTTTTGACTACAGGAAATACCTGGAGGGTCAGGGGATTTCGGCGGTGTTTTATGCCTATGATCTAAAAAAAGAAAAGGCCATAGATCCAAGACTTGTTTTCGCTAGAATAATGGCCCGGTTTAAAGCAAAAATGGAAAACAACATTGAATTAACCCTTTCCAAACCGTATTCATCGCTGCTTAAAGGTCTTTTATTGGGAACAAAAAAACAAATTGAACCGGAAATATTTGAGGATTTCAACAGAGTGGGGATGGTTCATATCCTTGCTGTTTCTGGACTCCATGTAGGATATGTTCTCCTTGCCACCCTTTATATACTGAGAAAGTTTGCAGCAAAAGAATCCATCAAATTAATTGCTGCAGCCGTGGTATTGCTGATGTTCATTGTTGTAACAGGAAGCAATCCTCCCGTAATTAGAGCCGGGTTGATGGCTTTTATAGCTCTGGCAGGAAAGCTGCTTGGTAGAGAAAGGGATATGGTTAATGCCCTGTTTTTTACAGTCATGGTAATGCTGATCATAAACCCTTTTTATCTGTTCATGGCCAGTTTCCAGTTATCCATTGCTGCTGTTTTAGGGATTTTATTTTTGTATCCCAGGCTCAAAAACAAATTGAATTTTTTACCCCATGAAAAATTGAGTGATTTGTTTTGCGTAACCCTGGCGGCTCAAATGGGAGTTTTACCATTAACTGTATACTACTTTAACCAGGTATCTCTGATTTCACCTGTTGCCAACCTCCTTATCATACCCCTTGCAGGTGTATGCGTTATTCTGGGTTTTTTGTCTGCCATTTTTCTCGTGTGGTTGCCCCCTGCTGCAGTAATCAATAAAATAAATGGGGTTTTTTTGTGGGGGGTTCTGAAAATTTCTAACCTTTTTGCTTCATTACCATACACGACCCTTAGCCTTCCTTCACCATCGGTTTTTAATATACTGTGTTACTATGTTGTTATGGTGTTGTTTTTTGGATTGATTCCATCAAAAAGCATTAAAATTGATAAAAAGAAGGTATTTATCTTTGTCGTGATCTTTGTTGCAGTGGTGAATCTGGTTGTCATATTTAAGGGTTCCAACGTTTTACAGGTGATTTTCTTTGATGTAGGCCAGGGGGATGCAGTTTTGATTAGAACTCCTGATAATAGAACAGCTCTAATAGATACTGGCATGTTTGAGTCGGGGAAGTATGTAATACATCGATTTTTGAAGAAGGAAGGGATAAAAAAAATTGACCTGGTAGTTGTTACTCATTTTCACGAAGACCACTGTGGAGGTCTGCTGTATCTAATTGACCACTTAGATATAGAAAGAATAATTGTTTCTCCTGGAAACGTATACACCGAATTGTTTCAGCAATTAACCGAGAAGGTCAAGCAGACCAGCACCCATGTGCTAGCCCTATCAAGGGGTGATAGATTCTGGTTGGGGGACGTGTGTTTCCATGTCTTACACCCTTCTTCCGATTTCAAACCCATGGATGATTCGGATTTAAACAATTCCAGTATTGTTTTGAAAATGAATTATAAGCAGATTGATTTTCTCTTTTCAGGGGATGTTGAAAACAGAGGAGAGGTGGAAATGATTATGGAAAACCTGCCCCTTAAAGCAGATGTTATTAAAATAGCCCATCATGGGGCTGCCACATCAAACAGTTTCAATTTTTTAAAGGCTGTTGACCCATTATATGCTATAATATCGGTAGGAGAATACAACAGGTTTGGTCATCCTCATGTAAGGGTGCTGAGGGATTTAAGCCGGTTGAACACAAAGATCTATCGCACTGACAAAAATGGAGCTGTTGAAGTGACTACAGATGGTCGTGAAATAAAGATAAAACCTTATTTAAACAGGGAGCGATTGTATGGATTATTTTAAATTTACTGAGGAGTTAAAACAAAAAAAATTCTCAAATCTGTATCTGTTTTATGGGTCGGAATCTTTTTTGAAACGGGAAGCAATCTCATACATAAAAAACATGGTGCTGCCTGAAGGGTTCAGGGATGTTAATTACACAAAAATAAATGGAAAAGAAGCAGCCGTTGATGAAATCATATTGGCCTGTGAGACACAGCCTTTTTTCTCCAACAGGAGGCTTGTTGTTGTTGAAAACCTTCCCTTTTTCCATGAAAAAACGAACAAGAATTCCTCTGAAATCGAAAAACTGTGTTCTTACTTGACAGGTGTAAACAGCGAGACAATTTTGGTTTTCACTGCATCTAGAGCTGACAAAAGAAGGAGTATATACAAGATCATTAACAAGCACGGGTGTGTTGTGGAATTTAAAATGTTAAAAGGAAAGGTTTTAACCAGGTGGATAGTATCACGGCTTAATAAACTGAACAAAGAGATTAGCGATGATGCTTTGCGGCTTCTGTGTCAGTTTCCTTTTGAACACATGGAACAGCTTTACAATGAGATTGTTAAAGTTGTGAATTTTGTAGGAGGCAAAGCAACCATAGAAAAAGAGGATTTATTAGAAGTAATGGGTCCTCTGCTGGAAAACAATGTATTTGAGCTGGTAGATTGCATAGGAAAAAAAGATATAGATAGGGCATATAAGCTCTTAAATGATATGTTGAAGGTTGGTCAACCGGAGATTTTCATCTTATTTATGATGGCAAGGCATTTTAAAATAATACTCCACAGCAAACTGCTATCCCAGGCGGGTTGCTCATTTAATAAGCTGGTTTCAGAGACAAAACAACATCCCTTTGTGCTCAAAAAAGCTTTACAGCAAAGCAAAAACTTCAGTCTGGATGAACTGAAGACCATTGTAAAGCTTTGCCACAAAACGGATATTAGCATTAAAACGGGCAGAACAGACCCCAAACTGGCTTTAGAGACTTTGATGACACGGGTTATAAAACTAAAAGAAAGCCCACACTGAGGGCTTCCTTTTTTATAGGTGCGACCGATATGTGTAACAACTAAGTGGTGAGAGCCCACTGCAGGGGTTGACCGTGCCAACCACCAGCTGAAGGCAAGGGTGTCCATCGTAAGATGAAATCCGAAGGAAGCCTGAGGCAAAATCCTAGTCCGAGGGAGTGCCCTTAACTTGCCTTTCTTGATACCAAGAAGACTGACTACACGATGGGATATATTTCTGTTATCCGTTTTTTATATGCCTAAAGGTATTGTTTTTTGGGATACAGGAGGTAGGAAGGATTATGGTCTTTATTTAATTTACGTCATTAAAGGTAGCGTCAGATAAGATATGAGGATTCCCTAGAAATTGGAAGCATAAGGTAGTAGTTGGTAATTATGAATAAAGTTTTAAAGTAAGGCCAGCACTTTTAAAGAAGAAGCCTTTTGAAAAAGCTTTAAAAACAGGCATACTACTCCCTGGGTGACGGATTGGTCTGATTTAAGTTTAGTTTACCTTCCGGAACCTGTCA
>ENA-OSAF01000109-OSAF01000109.1-marine-sediment-metagenome-genome-assembly--contig:-NODE-109-length-33105-cov-25.180545_pt1 | contig 33105 bp, 28 predicted proteins | sample MGYA00237872_ERZ529318 | MGnify/ENA primary metagenome ERZ529318 (study PRJEB26369, sample SAMN03142813) | marine sediment metagenome | biome: marine; feature: borehole; material: sediment... | reverse complement strand
GAGGCAGGGTGGATTGAGCAACAATATCAAGTGGGACAAACCGGTGTTACTGTGGCACCCAAAATATATATTGCCCTGGGGATTTCCGGATCGATCCAGCATTTAGCCGGGATCAGGGGTTCGGATACCATCATTGCCGTTAATAACGACCCCGACGCCCCAATTTTTAAGGAATGCACGTACGGAATCGTGGGAGACCTTTTCAAGATCGTTCCCATATTAACGGAACCACTGCGGGAATTGCTGGCACAGAAAAAAACAGGTTTAAATAAGCGGCTTAAAGGTCGGGAGGTGATCAGCCGTGCCGGATAAATTTGATGCCATTGTGGTGGGAGCAGGGGCGGCCGGCTTGGCCGCCGCCTATAAAATGGCCGGGGAAGGCCTGTCTGTTGTAGTGATTGAGCGGGGGGACTATCCCGGGGCGAAAAATGTTATGGGCGGGGTACTTTACCGGTCTGCCATGGAGGAGTTAATACCGGAATTTTGGAAGGAGGCTCCACTGCAAAGACCGGTGGTGGAACAGAGATTCTGGCTGATGGATAGCCAATCGGCCGTTACCACCAGCTATAAAGCACAGGAATGGGCCAGGGAGCCGTATAACTGCTTTACGGTATTCAGGGGGCAGTTTGACCAGTGGTTTGCCCGTAAATGCGCTGAAGCGGGGGCGATAATCATTAATGAAACCCTGGTTGAATCCTGTATTGTGGAAAATGGCCGGGTGGTGGGTGTGCGCACGAACAGGCCCGAGGGCGATCTTTACGCTAATGTAGTGGTATTGGCTGACGGGGTCAATTCCATGTTGAGCAAGCAATTAGGCTTTCATAAAGAATGGGAACCCCGGCAAGTGGCGCTGGCGGTAATGGAGGAACTGAAATTACCTTCCGAGGTAATTGAAGAGCGTTTCAATCTCGACCCGGGCATGGGAGCCACCATTGAAATCTACGGAGACAGCACCCTGGGTATGGTGGGTACGGCATTTATTTACACTAATAAAGAGCATATTTCCATTGGCGTTGGCGCGCTGCTGTCCCAGATCAGGCAAAGGAAAGTGCGCCCGTACGAGCTACTGGAATATCTAAAAAGCCACCCAATGGTACGCCCTCTAATTAAAAATGGAAAACCGGTAGAATACTACGCCCATTTAATTCCCGAAGGGGGTTATAATGCCGTTCCCCAATTGGTAGGTAACGGTGTGGTGGTGGTAGGAGATGCTGCCCAGCTGGTTAACGGTATTCACCGGGAGGGCAGCAATTTGGCCGTGACCTCCGGCCGCCTGGCGGCTGAAGCTATTATCCGGGCTCATAAGATGGGTGCATTTACGGCCCGGGAGTTGTCCACTTACGAGGAAAATTTGCGAAATAGTTTTGTCATGAAGGATTTAAAGAAATATAAAAATGCTTCTCACTTGCTGGAAACTAACCCCCAGTACCTTAATGAATATATTCCGTTTACCAATATGGCCCTGCATGAAATGCTAACGGTGGACGGGATAAGTAAATGGCAAAAACAAAAAACAATTAAAGAGCGGGTCTTGCAACAAAGATCCCTGTTTTCTCTAGGTAAGGATCTTTATAAAGCGTGGAAGGCGGTGAAATAGTGAAATCTGAACCGGCAATAAATAACAAACCTCTTAACATTGAGGTTAATCTCGATGATAAACTATTTTTAAACCGCTGGAAACCGGATGAGGATTCCCATTTGGCGATAATTGATCCTTCGGTGTGCGCCGGTAAGTGCCCCGGCAAAGATTGCACGGTGTTTTGCCCGGCGAAGGTTTATGAATGGAGGAACGGGCGCATGACAATTGGTTACGAAGGATGCCTGGAATGCGGAGCCTGCAGGATTGCCTGTCCCCACGGCAACATCCGCTGGCGTTACCCCCGGGGAGGATACGGGGTTCAATTCAGGCTCGCTTAGTAGTGAAAATAAAGAAGCATCCACTTAGGCGGGGTGGGGGTTTCTTTATTTTTTATCCGGGTAAATTAGCATGAGATGTTTAACGCTACCGGGCATGGTTTACGGGGTTATAGTATCCAGGAAAAAAAATCAGATAAATTTTTCTTGACCTGCAATGTAAGTAAGTTATAAAATATAAAAAAATAACCATAATGTAAAAGTGATGAAGGGGAAAAGTAGGCGGAACACAGCTTTTTCAGGGAGGAAGCGCCAGGGACTGCAAGCGCTTCTAAAGTATGATCCGTTGAAGTTCTCCCCCGAACTGTCGGGCTGAAACCAAAGGGCAAGTAGGCTCGAACGGAAACTTCCACCGTTAAAAGGAAGGGGGTATAAGGAATATTTCCCGTACCCTGCTTAATGAGTGGGTCTATTTTAGACCAATGAGGGTGGTACCGCGAAAATAACTTTTCGTCCCTTAGGATGAAAAGTTATTTATTTTTAATCCACCTGCAGGGGATGTAATATTCCCGTACCCTTAAAGAGAGGGTTGTTTATATAACCAACCGGGGTGGTACCGCGGAAGGCCACAGCTTTCGTCCCCGCGAAAGCTGTGGCCTTTATTCATTTTAATTAGTTAACCCGGAGGTGATGTGAAGCATTTTGACCGGCTTATAACTTGTATTCACTACTAATTTTTTTAGGAGGGATAGAAAAATGATAAAGAAGACAAATTTGGCCGTTTTGCTGGCTTTATTGTTTGCTGCAAGCATACTAATTAGTGGTTGCGCTTCCGGTCAGGACGCTGCCGGCAAAGACACGCCGGGAGAAGAGCCTTATAAAATAGGAGCGGTTCTTGACATCAGCGGAAAAGCTTCATCGCTGGGCATGCCCGAGCGGGATACTTTACTTATGCTAGCTGATCAGTTGAACGCAAGCGGCGGGATCAACGGTCACCCGGTGGATTTAATCATCCTTGATAACAAGAGCGACGAAACCGAGGCAGTGCTGGCGGTTAAAACGCTAATTGAAAAAGATGTCCTGGCCGTGCTGGGTTGCAGTTCCAGCGGCCCGTCCATGGCCATGATCGATACGGTGCAAAAAGAGAAAGTACCCATGATTTCTTTGGCGGCGGCCAGCAGCATCGTTGAGCCGGTTAAGGATCGGCAATGGGTTTTTAAAACCGCCCAGAGTGATATAGTGACGGTTAACAAAATCATCGGTTACCTGAAGGAACAGGGTATAACCAAAGTGGCTTTTCTTTATATGAACAATGCCTACGGTGACGGGGGTAAAAAGGCGTTTGCCGCCGCGGCGCGGGAAAACGGTATTGAAGTTGTGGCCGAAGAAAAATTTGATGCCAGTGACAAAGACATGACACCGCAGCTAACCAGGGTAAAGGCCAGTCCGGCACAGGCTGCGGTAGTGTGGGCGATTCCGCCTTCCGCTTCGATATTAACCAGAAATTTCCGGGATATAGGGCTCTCAATCCCGCTCATACACAGCCACGGCGTGGGCAACCAAAAGTTTATCGACCTGGCCCAGGATGCCGCGGACGGCGTAATCCTGCCCATTGGCAAGTTAACTGTCGCTGACCAAATTCCGGACAGCGATCCCCAGAAAAAGGTACTCGAAGGCTACATTAATGATTACAGCAAGAAATATAATGCACCACCCAATTCCTTTGGCGGCTATGCCTGGGACGCCTTCAACCTGCTGGTGAGCGCCATTGAAAAAGCCGGCCCGGACCGCGCGGCAATTCGGGATCAGCTTGAGAAGACCCGGGGATTTATAGGTGTATCGGGCGTGTTCAACATGTCCCCGCAGGATCACAACGGCCTGGATGAAGATTCAATGGTCCTGGTTCAGATTCAAGACGGTAAATGGAAACTCTTAGAATAAGAGGTGTTTCCTTTGCATATCGCTGATCAACTCTTGCAGCTTCTGTTTACCGGGCTTACCCTGGGAAGCATATATTCCTTAATTGCTTTAGCGCTGGTTACCACCTTTAATATAACCGGTATCCTAAACCTGGCGCAGGGGGAGTTTGTTGCTCTCGGGGCGCTGCTGGCCGTCAGTATGTACGCAGCTGGGATGCCCATGGCGGCAGCGTTCACCGTTTCGGTACTCCTGGTGGCGATGCTGGGAGGATTTCTTGAGCGTTTTGCGATCCACACGGCGCGCGGGGCGTCGGGCCTTACCCTGATCATTATCACCATTGGCCTGTCCATATCCCTGCGCGGCCTGGCACTCCTGATTTGGGGCACAGAAACATATTCACTCCCCGCCTTTTCCAAGGGCGGCCCCCTCTTTATCGGGGGGGCCGCTGTAAACCCCCAGAGCCTCTGGATTTTCGGCCTTACGGCGATAACTCTGGCCGGGCTGTACGCCTTTTTCGAACTGACTTATTGGGGTAAGGCCGTAAAAGCTTCCGTGATCAACCGGGCGGCAGCCAGGTTAGTGGGTATCAACCCCCATACCGTATCTTTCCTGGCCTTCACGGCAAGCGGCGCACTGGGCGCGGCAGCCGGTATCTTCATCGCCCCGATTACCATGACGACTTATGATATGGGATTCATGCTGGGGCTTAAGGGTTTTGTGGCTGCGGTTATCGGAGGACTGAGCAATGTCGGCGGGGCTGTGCTGGGAGGAATTCTTCTCGGCATTTTAGAGTCTTACAGCGCCGGGCTGATCTCTTCCGGGTTGAAAGATGCCATCGCCATAATCATTCTGCTTGCAGTTCTCTTGATCAGGCCTGAGGGTATTATCGGGGCAATCAGGGAACGGAAGATTTAGCTGGGCACTTTTAATAGCCAATTAACCAGGATACTAACGAAGGGCGCTTAAAGCAGAGGTGTTTTGCTTAATGTGGAAAAAAGCTATTTTACGGCCGGCAGCCGTACTGCTTCTTTTTGCCGTTCCACTGCTAATAAAAAGTAATTATCTCCTGAGCATTCTTATCGTTATTGGCCTTTACACGATTATCGTACAGGGACTTGGGATTTTAATGGGCTATGCGGGGCAGGTATCATTCGGCCACGCCGCATTTTTCGGCCTGGGGGGCTATACGGTGGCCATCCTAACTACGCGCTTTCACTGGCCTACAGTTTTAGCGCTCCCGGCCGCAGCCCTGTTGCCGGGGGTAATTGCAGCTATAATCGGGCGGCCGACGCTTAAACTGCGGGAGCTTTATCTAGCCCTGGCCACCCTTGGCTTTGGCATACTGGTCCACATTGCGTTCACCGAGGGGAAGGAACTGACCGGAGGCCCGTCTGGAATCACCGGCATTCCTTACCTTTCCATCGGCGGGTTAACCTTTGACAGCGATATTAAATTTTTCTACCTGGTGTGGATTACCTTATTCCTGATTCTGGCTGGGATAAACAACTTGGTCCGCTCGCGGGTGGGCAGAGCGCTCCGCGCCATCAGTGAGAGCGAGCATGCCGCTGAAAATGCCGGGATAGATACCGCCAAGCTTAAGCTCCAGGCCTTTATTTTCAGCGCCCTCCTGGCGGGCTTGGCCGGCGGGCTCTATGCATTTTATGTAACCTTTATCAGCCCGTCACCGTTTGGTTTCCATGCTTCGGTGCAGTTTGTGCTGATGGCTGTTATCGGCGGCCTGGGTACTTTTTGGGGCCCTTTGCTGGGAGCAGCGGTGGTAGTAACCCTGGGTGAATTCCTGCGCTGGGCGGTCCCGCTGGTGATACCCGGGGCGGGCGGCGAGTATCAAATTATCTTTTTTGGGCTTATATTAGTTCTCTTGATGATTTTCCGGCCTGAAGGTCTAGGTGCTTTGGGCAAATGCCTGAAATTGTCCCCGGAAAAGATGCCTGGCACGGGGATACCATCAAAGGACATTTGAGGTTAAAGAGGGAGGTTGGAAATTTGCTCCTGGAAGTGAAGGGCCTGACGAAATTCTTCGGCGGTGTTGCCGCGGTAAAGGACGTCGGGTTCAAGGTAAGCAAGGGGAGTATCTTTGCTTTGATCGGCCCGAACGGTGCAGGTAAGACTACGATTTTTAACCTGATCACCGGTGCGCTTCCGCCTGACAGCGGGACCATCAGGTTTGAAGGTCGACAGCTGGTTGGTCTTAAACCATACCAGATTGCTGCAGCCGGCATTACGCGGACCTTCCAAAACCTTCAGCTGTTCAGCGGAATGACGGTGCTGGAAAACGTGCTTACCGGCGCCTATTTAAAAGGCAGAACCGGCTTTGTCAAATCGCTGTTTTGCCTACCCAGCAAAAACAGGGAGGATAAAAGGATTAAGGAAGAAGCCCTGGCTCTACTTGAGGAGATCGGGCTGGAAGAGGCGGCGGGCCTGCCGGCAGCGGCCCTGCCTTTCGGGCAGCAGAGGCTTCTGGAAATAGCCAGGGCGCTGGCCTCCGGCCCCCGCCTGGTGTTGCTCGATGAGCCCGCTGCGGGGTTAAACAGTACGGAAACCAGGTCCCTGGCCGCTTACCTCAAAAAACTAAGGGAAAAAGGCTTAACCATGCTTCTGATCGAGCACGACATGGAGACCGTTATGGAAGTCGCCGATCGTGTTCTTGTTTTAAATTTTGGTCATGTCATCGCGGAGGGGACACCACAAGAAGTCCAGGCTGATCCGGAAGTGATTAAAGCTTACCTCGGGGAGGATGATCAGGTTGCTTAGAATACAAGCACTGGATGTCTATCATGGATACGTGCAGGCAATCAGGGGGCTATCCCTGCACGCCAAGGAGGGTGAATTGCTCGCCATTCTTGGTGCCAACGGGGCCGGTAAGAGCACTTTGCTTGAGACACTGGCCGGCTTGCACAGGCCGGCAAAAGGGGACATATTGCTTAATGGAAAATCCATAGCCGGAAAACCACCGGAATATCTAGTCCGGCAGGGCATCAGCCTGGTGCCTGAACGAAGGGAAATTTTTCATTCTTTAAGCGTATGGGATAACCTCCTGCTGGGAGCATTTCACCGTTACAGGCATGCTAAACAAGAAATACACAGTGACGCAAGAGAAATACTGGAGATTTTCCCGGCACTCAAAGGCAGGGAGCGGGAGATGGCGGGGACTTTGAGCGGCGGCCTGCAGCAGATGCTTGCTATTGGCAGAGGGTTAATGGCACGCCCTAAACTGTTACTCCTCGATGAACCGTCGGTCGGCCTGGCGCCAATGGTGGTGCGGGAGATAATGGCCACCCTGGCCCGGTTGAAAAACACCGGTGTAACAATAATCCTGGTAGAACAGAATACCAGATCCGCGCTGAGAGTAGCCGACAGCGTCCTGATCATGGAAAGGGGACGGATTACCTTTAGCGGCAGTTCCGGGGAGATAATGGCTGACTCAACGGTGCAGCAGGCTTACCTTGGCAGGCGCGTACGGCCTGCCATGGCGCTGTAAAAAAATAGCATCAGAGAGAGAGGGGAAAACCTTGATGTATTGGGACCGTGAATACGAAACTATGTCGCGCGATAATTTAGCGGAATTACAGTTACAAAGATTGCAGGCCACGGTGGAAAGGGTCTACCATAAAGTTCCGTTTTACCGCCAGGCCTTTGAAAAGCAGGGGATTACTCCCCGGGATATACGTTCCCTGGACGATTTGCGCCACCTGCCCTTTACCGTGAAGACGGACCTGCGGGATAACTATCCCTTCGGTCTTTTTGCCGTGCCCATGGAGGAAGTGGTGCGGCTGCACGCGTCATCCGGGACAACGGGTAAACCTACCGTAGTGGGATACACCCAAAATGACATAAACACCTGGGCCAACCTTATGGCCCGGGCGCTGGTCATGGCCGGGGGAACGAAGGGCGATGTGGTACAGAATGCGTATGGTTACGGTCTCTTTACCGGCGGCATGGGTATCCATTACGGTGCCGAGTTACTAGGTGCCACGGTAGTGCCCGTTTCCGGCGGAAATACTGCCAGACAGCTCATGCTGATGCAGGACTTCGGTACCACCATTTTAACTTGCACGCCTTCCTACGCCTTATATCTTGCCGAAGAAGGCCGGAATCAGGGGATTGATTTTGCAAAGCTGCCTTTAAAGGCGGGGGTTTTCGGGGCCGAACCCTGGTCGGAACGCATGCGCCGGCAGTTGGAGGAGAAATTGCATATTACCGCGTTGGACATTTATGGACTCAGCGAGGTTATGGGGCCCGGGGTAGCCATGGAGTGTCCGGTAAAAGAAGGGATGCATATCTTTGAGGATCATTTTATTGCCGAAATTATCGACCCGGAAACGGGAGAACCAGTCCCCTTCGGGGAACAGGGTGAACTGGTGATTACATCTTTGACTAAAGAAGCTTTCCCCATTATCCGTTACCGCACCAGAGACATTACTGTTCTCAATCCGGAGCCCTGCCCCTGCGGGCGTACCCATGTACGCATGTGCCGGGTAACTGGTCGTACCGACGATATGTTAATCATTCGCGGAGTCAATGTGTTCCCTTCCCAGGTTGAAAGCGTGCTGCTGGAATTCGGCGAAACAGAACCCCATTACCTCTTGGTGGTGGACCGGAAAGGCACCATGGATGATCTGGAGATTTGGGTGGAACTTTCCAACCAGATGTTTAGCGATAAGGTGCGTTACCTGGAGGATCTGGAATACAGGCTGCGTTCCCGCATCAACAGTGTGCTGGGCATTTCCGCCCGGATCAAGCTGGTGGAGCCGCGTACTATTCCCCGCAGCGAGGGTAAAGCCAAGCGGGTGGTTGACAGGCGGGAGATATAAAAAATAGCTTCTGCCGCCTTATTCAAACTTTCTGACCACTACACTGGCATTTTGCCCGCCGAAACCGAAAGAATTGCTCATGGCTACCCGCACCGGCATCTCGCGGCTCTCATTGGGGACATAGTCCAGATCGCACTCCGGGTCGGGCTCTGTATAATTAATCGTGGGCGGCACTATTCCTTCCTGAATGGCCTTGATACAGGCTATTAATTCCGTCACTCCTCCGGCTCCGATCATATGGCCTGTGGCACCTTTGGTAGAACTCACCGGTATTTGGTATGCCCGGCTGCCAAAGACCTCTTTAATGGCCTTCGTTTCCACCTGGTCGCCTTGAACGGTGGAGGTAGCGTGGGCGTTAATATAATCGATTTCCTCCGGCGAGATACCGGCGCTGGACAGGGCCCGGCGCATGCAATAAATCTCACCGTGCGCGTCCGGTGCCGGAGCCATAACATGATAGCCGTCCCCGCAGTTTCCGTAGCCGGCTATTTCAGCGTGAATCACGGCATTGCGCCGGGCGGCGTGTTCAAGGGTTTCCAAAACCAGGGCGCCGGCCCCTTCTCCTATTACCATACCGTCCCGGTACCGGTCAAAGGGACGGGAAGCTTTCTGCGGCTCATCGTTGCGTACCGAAACAGCCCTGGAGGAACATAACCCGGCAAGCACCAACGCGCAGTATAATGATTCCGCTCCCCCGGCAATAATTACATCAGCGTCTCCCCGGCGCAAAATATGCAAAGCGCAGCCCACTGCATCGAGACCGGAGGCACAGGCGGTAGTAACTGTGAGATTCGGCCCTTTAATGCCGTAAAAAATGGAAATTTGTCCCGCGGCCAGGTTGGTCATCATTTTGGGCATAAAGTGGGGACTAACCCTCAACCTGCCGGTTGTAGAAGACAATTTTGCTTGTTCTTCTACAATGGTCCTAATTCCCCCGATGGCCGTACCAAAAACCACTCCCACCCGGTAGGGGTCCTCCCGGTTAAAATCCAAGCCGCTGTCGGCCGCGGCCATCTGGGCAGCGGCGAGGGCAAAATGAATGAACCGGTCGGTTTCCCGGGCCAGTTTAGCAGGCATAAAATCAGCCGGGGAAAAATTTTTTACTTCGGCACCAATGCGGCACGGCAGGTTGGAGGCGTCAAAAAGGGTAATTTTATCCACTCCGCACCTGCCGGCAATCAAGTTGTGCCAGTATTCCTGAATACCAAGGCCTATCGGGGTTACCGCCCCCATACCAGTGACCACTACTCTGTTCAACCGCCATTCACCTCCGGTTTATCTAATTCAATAAAACTCTTAAGAATCTGTAGGAAAAAAAACTAAATTATAGAATTTCTATGGTAAAAGTATAAAACATGAGCAGGAGGTATTGCAAATGCCCGACAGGTACACATACGACGTTACCATGTTTAAAGACTATTTCGAGCACGAATTTACCTATCTGAACGGTTTTCTTCGCAACGTGCGCCGCTACGCGAAAAAGACCGCCTTAACCTGCCCGATCAGGGAAAAAAGCTGGTCTTACGCGGAGCTGAACGCTGAATGTAACCGCCTGGCTCACGCGCTGCTGGCCGACGGCGTGCAAAAACACGACGTCGTAATGTACCAGTTGCTCAACTCCGCCGAGTTTACCTTTCTCTATCTGGCTCCGCAAAAAATCGGCGCTATCAACTGCCCCATCAATTTCCGCTTATCTGAAGGCGAAACTGCCTTTATCATCGATGATTCCAAACCCAAGGTATACTTTTACGACGCGGATATTAAAGAAACGGCGGAAAAAGCTCTGGAGATGGCCAAACACAAACCCCGCCGGGTGGTGATGGTAGACGTCAGGGGTACGGAAAAACCTTTTGCCGGTTCGATTACTTACGAAGAGTATGTAAGGGACTATTCAGATAAAGACCCGGAAATTACGCGCCCCACCCATATTTACGACGAAACCACCCGCCTGTATACGTCGGGCACCACCGGTATGCCCAAGGGGGTACCAATAAACAACATTAACGAGATATTCACAGCCCATGACGTGATCATGCATTTTCCACTGGCACCGGCGGACAAAACCATGAATATGAGCCCCTGGTTCCACCGGGGCGGCCTCCACTCGGGCGGGCCCTGTCCTACTTTTTATATAGGCGGAGAGGTTGTTGTTTTAAGGCAGTTTCACCCCCGCACCTGTCTCGAGTACGTGGAAAAATACGGGGTAACCTATTTAATCGGCGCCCCGCCCATGTTAAAACTATTACATGATTACCAGCTGAAAAATCAAAAGGATTTGAGCAAACTCAAGGGTATCATCACCATGGGCGCCCCTCTGGAGAAAGAAGCGTGTATTAAATTCCAGAAAGTGCTTACCCCCAACATTTTCAACGGTTACGGCACCACGGAAGCTTTCTGGAATACCTTTTTGCGCCCCTATGATCTGCCGCAAAAGGCCGGCTCGGCCGGACGGTCCTGCACCGACGACGAGGCCGTAGTGGTAAAAATATATCCCGATCGCCTGGCTGAACCGGACGACTATGTAGCCACCGACAACACCGAGGTGGGGGAAATTATCGTTAAGGCGCCCGCCAAGTGTGCTTACAGCTACATTAATAATCCGGATGATGCCAAGAAAGTTTTTTACAAGGGCTGGATTTATATCGGCGACCTGGGTACCTGGGATGAAAACCATTACATAACCGTAGTAGGCAGAAAGGATGACATGATCATTTCAGCGGGAGAAAATATACATCCCGTTCAGGTTGAGGAAGTGCTCAATGAGCACCCCAAGGTCAAGGAATCGATAGTAACTGGTGTACCTGACGAAACGCGGGGTGCTGCGGTGGTGGCATACGTTATCAAGGCTGATCCTTCCCTCACGGTCAAGGAACTGGACGAGCATTGCCGCAACCACCCCATGCTGGCGCTGTATAAAAAGCCGCGTTATTATAGATTTGTGGAAGAGATCCCGTTTACAGCTACTGGTAAAAAAATGCATTACAAGGTAGAGGAATGGGCGGTCGAGGATAAAAAGAAAGGATTGCTGAAAAAAGTTTAGTTAAGTAAGCAGGCACGGCCTTTAAGCTGTGTCTGTTTATTTAATTAAGAATTGGGGCGCCGGTTTTGTGACCTGGGAAAAAAGTTGATTTTTCCTTGCCAGGATCCAATATGCGGATTATAATAATATTTCTAGAAAAGTATATTGCACCTTCCACAAAATATAGAGCCAGTTGAGTTGAGAAGTACGTAGTTTGAGCTTAGCTTAGGTGAGTTTAACGACGAACTTTATCGGTACTCAACTGAGGCCGGTTTTTTATTTTTTCCCTATTTATCGAATATTGACATGTTACATTACGTCTTATTTAATCATTTTTTGGTATTTATTGAAAGGAGTTTTAGCTTAAATGTTTGGCTGGGCGGGTAGAAGGTTAAGAGTTGACCTTAACAGCGGCCTGACTTCAATTGAAACAATTGCTGAGCACACTTTAGCGAATTACCTGGGCGGGAGAGGTCTTAATTCCAAAGTTATACTTGATGAAGTTTCTCCAGGAACTGACCCGTTGGGGCCCGATAATGTTCTGGCCATTGGTATTGGGCCGTTCAACGGGACAATTGTTCCTACGTCCGGAAAACTTACCATTAGTGCCAAATCGCCGTTAACGGGAATTTTCGGTGATTCCAATACGGGAGGCTATTTTGGTTCAGAGTTAAAATTTGCGGGTTTTGACCAAATTGTTATTACCGGGCGGTCTTCTACACCTGCGTACCTGTACATAAAAGATGACCATGTACAGGTACGCGATGCATCACATCTCTGGGGAAAAAACACCTGGGAAACGGAAAGGATGATTAAGGAAGAACTGGGAGATGAAAGAGTAGAAGTTCTTTCCATTGGCCAGGCAGGTGAAAACCTGGTAAGATTTGCCGGTGTAGTTAATAATATGGGACGGATTGCCGCCCGAGCCGGTATGGGCGCGGTAATGGGATCCAAAAAACTTAAGGCTATTGCAGTACGCGGTACTGGCAGCGTTGAGGTGGCCTATCCCGACAAATTTGCGGAAGCTTGTTATAAGGCCCATGACAAAATTAAATCAGCCTCTTTTTATAAACCACTGCATACTTCAGGCACTTTGTTTTTGCTCCGGCACACCAATGAAGTCGGAAGGCTGAATACGCGCAATTCCCAGCAAGGATGGTTTGAAGGTATTGAAACTTTAAATGCTGAGCTTTTCCACGCACAATATAAAATTAAGAATCGTGGCTGCGCCAGTTGCCCGATTCTTTGCGGGCATGCTTACCATATCAAGAAGGATGGCCGCCGTTTGGTCGGCAATGCTGCGGAATATGAAAATATTGCTGCTTTGGGAGCCATGTGCGGCAATGCCGATTTAAAGACAGCGTTGCTGGCAAGTACTCTGTGTGACCAGTATGGGCTGGATACTATTTCAACAGGGTCAGTAATAGCTTTTGCCATGGAACTATGGCAGCGGGGGATGTTACCGGGTGAAGATATAAAAGGCCTTGATTTGAGCTGGGGGCATCAGGATACGATTATTTCCCTGGTTAATCAGATTGCTCTTCGTGAAGGGTTTGGCGATATCCTGGCTGAAGGGGTGCAAAAGGTAGCCGAGAAATACCCCGGTTCCGAACAGTTTGCCATGGTTATCAAAGGTATGCCTACAAATGTCGGGGATTATCGGTCTACCAAAGGGGGGGCTTTAGCCCAAGCGGTTAGTACACGGGGGGCGGATCATTTGCGGGGGTCCCCTGTCCTGGAATACCTGGGCATCACTCCGGAAGAAAGCGAGGCCATTTTTGGAAACATTATTGGTAAAGATAAAGCTAGAAGCGTAGTTGACTATCGAAATTATTACGGTAAAGGGTCCCTGGTAGCTTGGTCGGAAAATTTCATGGCGGTGGTGGACTCCGCGGAGTTCTGTAAAGCAGCAAGTTATTGGGCAAGTCTCGATTTCCTCGGGCCGAGTGATGTACAAGCTATGCTAAATTCGTTAACCGGCTTTAATTTTAGCGAAAGTGATCTGTTTAAAATCGGAGAGCGGATCTACAATATTGAAAAAATATTCAATGTTAGAGAAGGTATGCGTCGAAAGGACGATACCTTGCCGGTCAGGTGGTTCACCGAAAAACAGCCTGCAGGGCCTTCGAAGGGTGAATTAATAGAGGCCGGTAAATTCGAAGAAATGCTCGATGAATATTACGAGTTCAGGGGTTGGGATAAAGAGGGTATTCCCACAAAAGCAAAATTACAAGAATTGGGCCTGCAAGATTATGCCCCGGATCAAAATTAAGCCTGCCCTGTACCGGCCCAAAAAATGAAATTACCAGCCAACCGCAGTATGTAAGAGCAGGGGGTAAATAATTAATGAGGTATTTAACCGTTTTATGGGCTGACAAAGACCAGTGTGGGGGTTGTCGCCTTTGCGAGTTGGCCTGCTCTTTAAGACATGAGGGTGAGTGTGCTGCAGAAAAGGCGCGCATACGCATTATGAAAAGGGACGATTGGGGTCTGGATTTGCCTGTTTATTGCCGCCAGTGTTATAAGCCCAAATGTGTGGCTGATTGCCCTACGGGTGCACTAACTAAAAATAAGGTGACTGGGATTGTTGAGATAAATGAGGAAGAGTGCATTGGTTGTTTTGAATGTGTTGCTGCTTGTCCGTTCGGCGCTATATTTATACATCCCGAAAAGAAAACCATTGTCAAGTGTGATCTCTGTGGCGGGTCAGATCCGGAATGTGTTAAAATCTGCCCGCTTGGCGCCTTGCGGTTGGTGCGGTTAGAGGATTTAGGGAAGCATAAGCGGGAGTTGTTATTGACTAAGGCAGCTTTTCGCCTAAAAAATCAGGATAACCAAGAAGATTGTATTTAAGTTTAACTTTGTAGTTAGATTATTAAGGTTGGGAGGAGGTAATGTATTGCTCAGTATAGGTTCGGTTAGCTGTAGTCAAGGGGAAAGCAGGAATGGGTATATCAAAGTAGCTGAGCTGGCTTATGGCGGGGAGGTGCGTGTACCGGTTACCGTTATCCGAGGCGCCCAGGAGGGCCCGGTGCTTTGGATCAATGCGGCGGTACACGGCGAAGAAGTCAGCGGGATCTTTGCCATATTAAAACTCATAAAGTCAATTAACTCTTCGGACCTGAAAGGAACCATAATAGCTACTCCTGTTTGCAACCCTTTGGCACTTAAGGGAATGCAAAAGTTTACACCGGAAGATCAGCTGGACATGGATCAGCAATTTCCCGGGCGTGAAGGCGGTTGGTTGTCGGAGCAAATGGCTTATCATTTTTTCCGGGAAGTAAAAAAACACGCCAGTTATATGGTTGACTTACATGCCCTCGGTAGTTCATACGCGGCAGTTCCTTACACTGTTTATAAGAATTTGTCAGGGGTTGCCGCGGAAACATTGGTTAAAACTGAGGAAATGGCTTTACTTATGGGTTTAAAGGCTAATTGCCGGGTAGATCTTTCTACTGCTAAAGGAGAATTGCCCGGCTCATTGCGCGGGGCTTTAGACGTGCAGTGTTTACTTAATAATATTCCGGCTATTATGGTTGAACTTGGCGCGGGCGGCCGGGTGGAATGGGAAAACGTAAACCGGGCGGTTAATGGATTGCAAAACATTTTGCGCTATTTAAGAATGTTAGATGGTGAGCCGAGGCGCCCGTCCGGACAAATGATAATTACCGAGCGTGCTTTTCTAAATACCCGCCGGGGTGGCCTTGCCGTACCAGAAGTGCAACCCGGTGACGAGATTGCAGGCAACACCCCAATTGCCCGGGTGCTGGATTTTTACGGAGAAGAGCGGGAATGCTTGGTATCCCCGGGCAAGGCTTATGTTCTTGGACTGCGCATTAACCCGGTGGTTAATTCCGGGGAAATTATTGTAGGACTCGGGCTTAAATGGGAGGAGGTAAAATAAAATGGTCTGGAACATGCCTACTTCCAGTTTTTTGTTTTATTACGTTCTACCGTGGACCAGTTTTCTCTTTGTGGTCATTTACGGCATTTTCTGGGCAATGAGTAAACGCTAGCGAAAGGGGTACAAGCTATGTGGGGCATTGTGGCTGTTTATTTTATTACATTGATTGTGGTGGGTATTTTAACAAGCCGGTTAGTTAAGAATTCCGGACAATATTACCTGGGGGGAAAACAATTTGGGCCTGTGTTTACCGCCTTTCGATTTGCATCCACCTTTGAAAGCGGTGCCATGATGGTTGGTACGCCCGGAATGGCTTACGCTTCCGGTATGCCCGCGTTTTTACAAGGATTTCTGTCACCTTTGGGGTATTTTTTTGCTTTCCGCGTTTTTGGTCAACGTTTAAAAGTGGCGTGCGACCATTTTAACACTATTACTGTTCCCCAGCTTTTGGAAAAGCGGTACGATTCCAGGACGGTCAGGGTGCTGGGGTCAATTGCTATTTTAATCGGCCTCATTGGCAGCGTTACGGCCCAGCTTAAAGCTATGGGTGAAGTATTTGCTATGCTTCTTAATATCCCCTATATGTATGCTGTGCTGATCGGTGTTTTGGTGGTTGGTATATACAGTATTTGTGGAGGTTACCTGGCTACAGCATGGGCCAACTTTATCCAGGGTGTAATTATGCTTGTTGGGGCAATTGTTTTGTTTAGTTATACCAGCATGGCTGCTTTTGGTAAAGTCGGCGGGTTTGATTTCCCGGCCCGTTTAAATGCGGAAATAGCGAAGGTTAACCCGGACATGCTTACTATAACCGGCGGCGGGCAGGTGCCTGTGCTGTTGATTATCGTGTTTATCTTTATTGCTCTGACGGTTGGACTGGCTATGCCGCAACAAGTGGTAACATTATTTAGTATGCGGGATGTTAGAGTTGCCCGAATCTCCCTGGTTATTTGCAGCTTTTTCTCGGTAATTCTCCTTTGGAGTCTGTTGCCGTCGGCGATGATGGCGCATATTATTCTGCCGGCTGTTGATAACCCGGATCGGGTCATTCCCGCTTTGGTATCCAGTGTTTTACCGGTATGGCTGGGGGGAATTTTTATAGCGGCAATACTTTCCGCTATTATGTCGACAGTTGGCAGTATCATACTCGTGGCCGCATCAGCCTTGAGCCAGGACATTTTTAGTATCGTAGCACCACAAGTTTATGAAAAACACCCGGTATTATATGATCGCATTGCAGTTGCCTTAATGGTGATTATTCCGCTGCTGGTTGCCCTTAAACCGCCGGCTATAATATTTTGGATCATACTTTTTTCATTCGGTATGATTGTGGTTACATTTTTAATGCCCATGTTCGGCACTATTTTCTGGAAGCGAGCCACTAAGCATGGAGCTATCGCCGGCATGTTGGTAGGGATGATTTTGGTTCCATTGTGGGCGATTTTGGGTGATCCGGTGATACCAGGTTTGCTGCTTGGTTTAATTGCCGGGCCGCTGGCTTTCATCATCGGCAGCCTGGTTACCCAACCCCCGAAAGAAATAGTTGAACCGCTTTGGGAGGCTTATAGCCAAATTTAATTGGTTCTCCCGGCGTATTTATTGAGGTTGAACCGGTTTAAACGGAGGGAAACGCTTGACAGAAACAGGAAAGGGTTTAACTTTATATGCCCCCCTAAACATAAACAGGAACAATATCCCCGAACTCATTAACCGGATTTACGGGCCTCAGAAAAATATGGATTTAAATAAAGATTGTGCCCTTTATTATTATCCGTTTTATCTATTTGAAGTACGTTTAGATACCAAAAGTTGGCTGGGATCCAAGTCTACAAAAGTATATTTTGCTGTCGATGCAATAAGGGGCTGTTTTACGTTAATTGCCACCTTGCTTGAACAGGGCAGCTTGAGGAACGAGGATGCATCTTTGCTCCGTCCAATTTTGTCGGTTGAAGAGGCCGGGCAATTGGGGATCCAGGCCTTTAAAGCCAGGAGCCGTTTTTCACTAAAACATATTTTTTGCGCATCGCCAAAAGCCCGGGAAACAATAGTAAACTGGCAGCTGGTATATAAGCCCTTCTGGCTGGTCGGTGTTAACGGGACCCGGGGACCAAAGGTTTCCCGCGTGATTGACGGTAGCACGGGTGAAGTAGGAGGGGTGCAGGGCTATAGATTTATACAGGGGTTTTTGGCCGTTAACAACAAAGGAAGGGAGATTAAATGATGATACAGGACTTAAGGGATTTTTTAGAGATTTTGGAACAGCAGGGAAAGGTGTATAGACTTAAGGATGCTGTTCCACTAAAAAAGATTCCTGCAATAATGCGCCAAAAGGAAAGGTCCGGTCAGACTGTTATTTTTGAAAATATTGAAGGCTTTGAGTACCCGCTGGTGAACAATATTTTGGGCGGAAGGGAATTTTTAGCACTAGCTTTTGGGTGTTCCCGCGAGGAAGTGGTGACGGAATATATTAAACGCTCCAAGAATCTTATTGAACCAAAGATAGTGCCAGACGGGCCCGTCCAGGAAGTGGTGCTGACCGGTTCCAAGGTTAATATAGAAGAATTTCCGTTTTTAATTCATTCCGAGCGTGACGCGGGCCGCTATATTACCGCGGGAATCGTGATTGCCCGTGACCCGGAGACGGGTATCCGAAATGCATCATTCAACCGGATGCAGCTCAAAGGATCCCATAAACTGGGTATTCGCATGATGCCCCCCCAACATTTGGGCCAGATTTATGAAAAAGCGGAAAAACGAAACATGCCGCTGGAAGTGGCTGTTGTGCTCGGCAATCACCCGTTGGATATGGTTGCCGCAGCTTCAAGCCCGCCCTTTGGGGTAGATGAATTTGCCATGGCGGGTGGATTCCGCCGGGAGCCGGTGGAAATGGTCAAGTGCAAAACAGTTGACCTGGAAGTGCCGGCAAGGGCCGAAATGGTAATTGAGGGGGTAGTTTATCCAAAAGAACGGGAAGCGGAAGGTCCCTTTGGCGATTTTATGGGGTACTATGTGCCGGTTATGGAAAACCACGTTCTGCATATCAAAGCCATCACCAGGCGAACAAAGCCCTTTCTGCAGGCAATTAAAGCGGGTTCAATTGAAGATACCCACTTGCTGGCTTTGTCCAGGGAGGCCAAAGTTTATGAGGCCGTGGAAGGAACCGGTGCAAAAATTAAAGCGCTTAGCCTTGTACCAATGATTTTCACCTGTTTTATCTCCATTGAAAAAAGATTTGAAGAAGAGGCCAAAAACGTATTAATGGCGGCATTTGGCAGCTACAGCTGGCTGAAGAACTGCGTCGTGGTTGATCATGATGTCGACGTGTTCGATCCGCTGGATGTATGGTGGGCGGTATCAACCAGATTTTGCCCGGAACGGGGTACCATGGTTATTCCCAGAGCGGTAGGTTTTCCACGTGACCCGCACAGGATTCATCAATCCAAGTTAGGTATAGATGCTACTGCTCCGCTGGGGCAGTGGGATGAATATGAAAGAACCACTGTTCCAAATTTTTAAACGTATAGTAACGGGTTAGTTGTGGGCGGAAAGGAAGGAGCATAATGGTTGAAACCGCGGATGTAGTAATTATAGGCGGCGGGGTAATGGGAGCCAGTATCGCCTTTCACCTGGCCAAGCTTGGGACGGGGAAAATCGTGGTTCTGGAAAAATCAGGGCTGGCAGCTGGAGCTACCGGGCATGCTGCCGGTTTGATCCGCCATCATTATTCTAACAGGTTGCTTGTTGAACTTGCTTTGTACAGCCGCAGGAAGCTGGAAAGCTTTGAAGAAGAAATGGGCGAGCCCATTAATTTTGTCCAAAATGGATTGTTGTTGTTGGTAGGGGAGGAAGACCGCCGGGCTGCTGAAGAAAATGCTGCTATGCAGAGGTCGGTGGGGGTAGAATTAGATATAATTGAGCCCGCTGAACTTAAGGAATTCTTGCCGGTAGGTTTGCTGGATACCAATGGAGTAGGGATAGGCATTTTTGATAAAAAAGCCGGTTACGCCGATCCTTACGCAGTAACAGTAGGTTATGCCAAAAGAGCTAAAGATTTTGGTGTGCGATTTTGTACCGGGGTTTTGGTTGAAGGGATTGAAATAGAAAAAAACCGTATCGCTGGTGTAATTACGGATCACGGGAAAATTGCCACCAGGCTGGTTGTCAATGCCGCTGGCCCGTGGGGTAAACGGGTTAATGACCTAATTCATATTCAAGTGCCGGTAAAGATAATGTCATTACAGCATGGCCTGCTGCTGCCGGACTGCTTTTACCATCGCATGATCCCTACCGTAATTGACAATTCGATCAAAGATAATTTATTTTTTATTAAGCCGGAAAGCGGGGGTACAATTCTGCTGGGGATGGACAAAGAGGATCCAGCCAAGGAAATTAATCCGGATAATTATTCATTTAATCCGGATATGGATACGCTTTGTGCATTAATTGAAAAAGTAGTCCAGCGATTGCCGTTCCTATCCGAGGCCCGGTTGCAAACTGTTTTTGGCGGCAGCGATGGCGTGACTCCGGACTGGAATCCGGCCATTGGTCGCCCTGCAGGACCGGAAGGTTATTTTTGTGCGATAGGTTTTAGCGGGCACGGATTCAAGTTGGCTCCGGCAATCGGCGAAATTGTAGCGCAGTTGGTACGTGACGAGAAGCCCAGTTTTGATATAAGTATGCTGGACATTAATCGTTTTGCTGAAGGCAAAATGTTTAATTCACAGCATAACGTTTTAGCCTAAGATAAATAATTTTCAGAAGCAGTGCATTTACCCTTTGTTTTAAAAAGAAGAGCGCCTCACGAAAGTGGGGCGTCTTTTTGTTATATTAAGCATTTCCGGTAAAAATAAATAAAGTATCTATAGTTGGAGGGCCGTTTATGAGTGAACAAAACATTACTGTAGATATCCTGACACCTGATGCGGTAACAGAAAAAGCCGAAAGCTTGGGAGTAAAGAAGGCCAAGTACTCATTAAGAACTACCATGATGCTGGGTATTTTGGCCGGTGCTTTTATTGCCCTGGCGGGAGAATTTTACACTATGGTGGTATTTGACGCCCAGGTAGGTTTCAGCCTGGCCAGGCTGCTGGGAGGCCTGGTTTTCTCCATGGGCTTAATTTTAGTGGTTATCACCGGAGCAGAGCTTTTTACCGGCAATACTCTATTGCTTATAGCCTATATGACCAAAAAAATTACCTTCAAAGATTTAATGCGCAACTGGCTTCTGGTCTATATCGGTAATTTTATCGGGGCCTTTGGTATAGTATTACTGGTTTATTATTCCAATCAATGGGTTCTAAAAGAATATTCCTTTGCCGTAGAAGCAGTAAAAATTGGTGTTAGCAAGGTAAGCAATGATTTTTTCACCGCCATGGTGCGGGGCATTTTGGCCAACACATTAGTGGTACTGGCGGTTTGGCTGAGTTACAGCGGGCGCACATTAACGGATAAGCTGCTTGCCGTTATTTTTCCCATCACGGCCTTTGTAGCATCGGGCTTTGAACATAGCATTGCCAATATGTACTTTATTCCCATGGCTTTAATGTTAAAAACAGTCCCTGCGGTACAGCAGGCTTTGTCATCGTCTGCCCCCCACTTGGATATTGTTCTTTTATCTGTCCCAAATGCAATCATAAAAAATTTTATTCCGGTAACAATAGGAAATATCATCGGCGGGGGGGTCTTTGTAGGTTTGGCCTACTGGTTTATTTACTTGTATAAACGGGTGGAGGAGTGATGACAGGTGCATACCGGCATAGATGAACTGCTGGAAAAATACTGGCATATCCCGGGGGGACTGGTTCCCCTGCTGCAGGAAGTCCAAAAGGTGCATGGTTACCTGTCCAGAGAAATTTTAGAAAAAATTGCTTCGGGAATGGGTATATCTTTGGCCAAGGTAGCCGGCGTGGCTACTTTTTACCACCAGTTCCACCTTACGCCCAGAGGCAGGTATATCATTAAAGTCTGTATGGGTACCGCTTGCCATGTGCGAGGAGCGGCGGAAGTATTGTTCGCGATGGAAGATGAACTGGGTATCAAGGTGGGCCACACCACACCCGACTTGACTTTTACTTTAGACCAGGTAGCTTGTTTGGGGGCATGTGGCCTGGCACCGGTGATAACGATTAATGATGAAACTTACGGTAAACTGACACCCGGTCAAGTACCCAAACTTATAGAAAAATACAGGGAGGAGGCGGCGGTGGTCCATTGAGAAGAAAAGTACTTGTTTGCGGGGGAACAGGCTGCGTCTCCTCCCGTTCCCGCGAGGTTTACGACGCACTGGAAAGCGAGCTTGCCGGCCGGGGACTGGGAGAACAGTTTGAGTTGAAATATACCGGGTGCCATGGTTTTTGTGAACAGGGTCCACTGGTGCTGGTTGAGCCGGAAGGATATTTTTACTGCCGGGTTACAAAAGAACATGTTGCCAAGCTGGTGGACAGCCTGCAGGAGGGAAGTGTGTATGAAGACCTGTTATATAAAGATCCCGACACCGGGAACCGGGTTAAAACCAGGAATGACGTGCCCTTTTACCAAAAACAAAAGCGGCTGGTACTGAAAAATTGCGGTTTAATCAACCCTGAAAGTATAGAAGATTACTTAAATGCGGGAGGTTACCGTACCCTGCAAAAGGTATTTAAAATGTCGCCGGACGCTGTCATCGATGAGGTTAAAAAGGCCGGCCTGCGGGGGCGCGGCGGGGGCGGTTTTCCCACCGGCTTAAAGTGGGAGTATGCCCGTAAGGCCCGGGGGGATAAAAAATATATTATATGTAATGCCGACGAAGGAGACCCGGGGGCTTTTATGGACCGCAGCATTTTGGAAGGTGACCCCCACCGGGTCTTGGAAGGCATGTTAACGGCTGGTTATGCCATCGGGGCCGGTGAAGGTTTTGTTTATATCCGAGCCGAATACCCCCTGGCGGTGCGAAGACTGGACATAGCCATCAAAGAAGCGCGGGAAAAAGGTTTCCTCGGCGAGAATATTTTAGGCAGCGGGTTTAATTTTGACATACATATCAAACAGGGGGCCGGCGCCTTTGTTTGTGGCGAAGAAACGGCTTTAATCGAATCCATACAGGGAAACCGGGGTATGCCCAGACCCCGCCCGCCCTTTCCGGCGGTCAAGGGCCTGTGGGATCGCCCAACCGTTGTCAACAACGTGGAAACCCTGGCCAACCTGCCAATTATTTTTGACATGGGAGCCGAAGCCTACGCTGCCATTGGAACGGAACAAAGCAAAGGTACCAAAATTTTTGCCCTCACGGGAAAGATTAAAAACACCGGCCTGGTGGAGGTTCCCATGGGCATAACTTTAAGGGAAATAATATTTGACATCGGCGGGGGGATTCCCAACGGTAAGAAATTCAAGGCCGTCCAGATTGGCGGGCCCTCCGGCGGGGGCTTATCAGCGCAGCACTTGGATTTACCCATTGATTATGACTCGCTGATCGATGCGGGAGCCATGATGGGTTCCGGCGGCTTGGTGGTCATGGACGAAGACACCTGCATGGTCGAACTGGCCCGTTTTTTTCTTTCGTTTACCAGGATGGAAGCCTGCGGCAAATGCACTCCTTGCCGGGAAGGAAACACCAGGCTGCTGGAAATATTAGAAAGAATTGTAGAGGGAAGAGGAGAGCTGCAAGATTTGGATTTATTGGAAAGCCTGGGTCATACCATTATTGATACTTCCCTATGCGGCCTGGGTCAGTCGGCACCCAACCCGGTGCTCAGCGCGCTCAAGTATTTTAGGCCCGAATATGAGATGCATGTAAAAAATAAGTTATGCCCGGCCGGTGTTTGCAAGGCCTTGCTGTCGTACCGGATTATAGAAGAAAAGTGTAAAGCCTGCGGCCTCTGCTTAAAACACTGCCCGGTTGGGGCCATAACCGGTAAAAAAGGAGAACCCCATCGCATTGACCCGGAAATGTGTAAAAAGTGCGGCGAGTGCTTAAAAAAATGTCCATTTGGCGCCATTGTACTGGCTGGAGGTGATGGTTTTGGACAAGGTCAAAGTGACCATAAACGGAACCACGTATCACGTACCCAAGCACTATACAATCTTAAAAGCGGCGGAAGAGAACGGCATTGATATTCCTACGCTGTGCTACGAGGAAAGGTTATATGTTACCGGCACCGGTGCCTGCCGCATGTGCGTAGTGGAAGTTAAAGGCGCTCGCAAGCTGATGGCGGCCTGCGCCACGCCGGTAAGCGATGGCATGGAGGTTTTAACCGAGTCGGACCGGGTAATAAATGCCCGGCGGGAAATTCTCCGGCTGCTGATAGCCAATCATGACCTGAGATGTCTGACCTGCGAGCGTAACGGGGATTGCCGGTTACAGGATTACTGCTACCGGTACAAAGTGGAAGACACTCCCTACAAGGGCGAGGTCATAGAATATCCCATTGACACAAACAACCCTTTTTTCATCCGGGATTACAGCAAATGCATCAGATGCGGCAAGTGCGTGACAGTTTGTGCGGAAATAAACGGCGCCTACGTTTACGATTTTATGCACCGCGGCTTTGAGACCAAGGTGACATCGGCTTATGACGATACCTTGCAGGAAACCACCTGTACTTTTTGCGGCATGTGCGTCAATGTTTGCCCGGTAGCGGCGCTGGTGGAAAAATCCACACTGTGGGCCGGGCGGCCCTGGGAAATAAAAAAGGTTACCACCACCTGTCCCTACTGCGGTGTTGGCTGCCAGCTTAAATTAAAGGTCAAAGACAACCGCATTATCGGGGTGGCGGCAGACAGGTCCGGGCCTAACCTGGGAGACTTGTGCAGCAAGGGCCAGTTTGGCTGGGATTACGTGCATTCCCCCGACAGGCTTACCGACCCGCTGGTTAAAAGGAACGGTAAATTTATAAAAGTTAGCTGGGATGAGGCGCTTAATTACGTGGCAGCCAGATTTAAAGACATTTTAAATGAGTGGGGCGGTCGAGCCTTCGCGGGCTTGAGCTCCGCCAAGTGCACCAACGAAGAAAATTACCTGTTTCAAAAATTCATGCGCAGCATACTGCAGACAAATAACATTGACCATTGTGCCCGCCTCTGACACAGCTCCACGGTTGCCGGTCTGGCAACGGCATTTGGCAGCGGGGCAATGACCAACTCCATCAACGAAATACTGGAAACCGATGTGATACTGGTAATCGGATCTAATACCACCGAAGCTCACCCGGTGACGGGATACAGGATTAGACAGGCCGTACAGAACGGCAAAAAGCTGATTGTAGCCGATCCCAGGAAAATTGAACTGGTGAAATACGCCGATTTATGGTTGAGACACCGTCCGGGAACTGACATTGCACTGTTAAACGGCCTGGCTCACGTAATTTTAAGAGACGATTTGTGGGATAAGCAATTTGTGGCTGAAAGGTCTGAAGGTTTTGAAGAATTTAAGAAGACTGTAGCTAAATATACGCCTGAAAGGGTGGCGGAAATCACCGGGGTAGAAGCTGGTTTAATTGAGCAAGCCGCCCGTATGTACGGCAAGGCGGAAAAGGCCACCATTATTTACGCCATGGGCATTACCCAGCACGCATCCGGCACTCACAACGTGATGGCCGTGGCCAATTTAGCCATTTTAACCGGCAATGTCGGGCGGCCAGGTACGGGGGTAGATCCCCTGAGAGGCCAAAATAACGTCCAGGGCGCCTGCGATATGGGCTGTTTACCCAATTACTATCCTTCTTACCAGCCGGTGGACGATCCGCATGTGCAAAGTAATTTTGAGCGGTTCTGGCAGGCAAAATTGCCGCAAGAGGTTGGTTTAACGGTAACCGAAATGACGGATGCAGCCCGGCAGGGCAAAATAAAATGCATGTACATCATGGGTGAAAATCCTGTATTATCGGATCCGGACGGCAACCGCGTGGTTGAAGCCCTGCAAGCTTTGGAATTCCTGGTGGTGCAGGACATATTTTTGACCGAAACAGCTCAACTGGCGGAAGTCGTGCTGCCCGCGGTTACCTTTGCGGAAAAGAATGGCACCTTTACCAACACTGAGCGCCGTATACAGCTGGTAAGAAAAGCAATTGACACGACCAGCAGCGCCAAACCCGATTGGCAGATCATTATTGAGCTGGCGCAAAAAATGGGCCATTTTTGGCAGTATCCCGGGGGACCGGAACAAATAATGGAGGAAATAGCCCGGTGCGCACCCCTTTATGGCGGCATCAGCCACCACAGGTTGGAAAAAGGAGGTATACACTGGCCCTGTCCCACACCCGGTCACCCCGGAACAGCATATTTGCACGCAGACGGTTTTGCCAGGGGCAAAGGCAAATTCCACAGCGTAGAGCACGTGCCCCCGGCGGAAGAACCGGATGAAGAATACCCGCTGTTGTTAATCACCGGTAGAATGCTGTACCACTTCCACACGGGTACCATGAGCAGGCGCTCCCACCTGGAAGAACTGCGCTCGGAAGAATTAGCGATGATGCACCCGCAAGATGCCGAAGCGTACGGCATTAAGGACAAAGATAGAATTGTGGTGGAATCAAGGCGCGGAAAGGTTACAACCAGGGTCCAGGTAACCGATTTTGTTCCCCCGGGCAGCATCTTTATGACTTTTCATTTTAAAGAAACCCCAACCAATGTATTGACCATTGCGTCGACAGATCCTATCTGCAAAATACCCGAGCTGAAGGTGTGTGCCGTTAAAATTCGTGTACCTTTTCCGGGACAAGCCCGGAGGCATCCCGAAAGTTTCTCATGTCATTGAGGGTCTGCCCGCAAAAATGCAGGTCTTAGGCCCCTCTCGTGAGCTAAACCGGCTGTCGCCGGGGACCCGGTCTATGGGCGTCTACTACTTCACCCGGCACTCAAATGTTGAGTTCCGGGCAACGTAGATACGTCAGGCGGCTGCTTTTGATGTTGTCACTTTCGGCTTATCGTGCATCACAGGTATCAAGCGCAGCGAGAATGCTGCGCTTTCTGTTTATAGTGTGCATCATTGCGTCGTGGAGGAACAGGCAACGGTCGCGTTGTTGACGAAAATCACGATGCCGGGAAAAGTGATAAAAATCACGCCGGCAAAGTGACTTAGCAAACTTCCAATACTGGGTAACTTGGTTAGTATATCAATAAAGGGTTTGCTGAAAAGAAAAACTTTTTCTTTATGGGGGTGATGTCATTGATGAACAGGTGTCCGGGATCGCTGGCCGGTACTCCTACGCTGAAAATAAAAAAGTGCCCGGAATGCGGCAGTGAAGTGGAGGTTTTTTCCAACGACGTGCAGGTAGAATGCGATCATTGCGGGTTCACAGTATATAATGACCTCGAATCGTGTATTCAGTGGTGTAAGTACGCGAAATATTGCGTAGGAGAGGAACTGTACAAAAAACTGAAACGGCAAAGGGTGGCCTTTATCGGCGTGGATAACGCGGCGCGCAGCGTGCTGGCTGAGGCGCTGGCCAAAGAAATGAACACTTCCCCCAAGCTGGGGTTCGTCAGTGCCGGGGTGTCTCCGGTAGAGGTCGTCGACCTGGAAACGGTGAAGGTGCTCGGCGAGGAAAACATCACTTGGCGCGGCAAGCCCAAGGACGTAAAAAGGATCGGGCCGGTGGACATATTCGTCCTCATGGGACCGGAGGTGGAACTCCCCGCGGAACTGGAAAAGCCGGCCGTGATTAAATGGGATATTCCCGATCCCCGGGGAAAAGAACCTGCGGAATACCGGCGGGTGGTGCAAGTCCTTAAGCAAAAAATTGCTGAGCTTATCCAGGAGGTTGGTCAAGATGGCTAAAATCAAGCGAAAAATTATCAAGATTGACGAAGAAAAGTGCAACGGCTGCGGGTTGTGCCTGCCGGGCTGCCCCGAAGGGGCGCTGCAAATCGTGGACGGCAAGGCACGGCTGGTTAAAGAGAGTTTTTGCGACGGCTTAGGCGCCTGCTTGGGGCACTGCCCCCAGGGAGCGCTAAATGTGGAAGAGAGGGACGCCGAAGAATACGACGCTTGCGCGGTACTGGCACATTTGGAAAAGCAATCGCCCGAGTTGGCTGAAAAACACCGGGAACATTTGCTTGCCCACGGGCTTGCGGAAACGGGCTGTGAGCAGTCCGGGCGCGGTGCGGGGTGTCCTGCGGGACAGGTGCACCATTGGGGCAGAGAAGGTGGTTCCGGGCAAGCGGAAGTTACGGAAACGGCATTGGGCCAAAAAGGGCAGAAAAACCAAGCCGGGGAGTCCGGCGGTGGTTCCGCCTTGCGTCACTGGCCTGTCAAGCTTTATTTAATCCCACCGGCTGCAGAGTTTTTGAAAAATGCTGACCTTGTCTTGATAGCCGATTGCGTTCCTTTTGCCTACAGCAACACCCACGACGATTTCATCAAGGGAAGGGCGGTTGCCGCCGGCTGCCCCAAGTTTGACGATGCTGCGGCTTATGAGGAAAAAATCACGCAAATCCTGGAGAGCGTAAATATTAATAGCATCACGGTCGTCTACATGGAAATAGCCTGCTGCAGGGGCTTTGTGCGGATTGTCGGAGAAGCACTAAAAAGGAGCGGTTATGATATTCCACTGGAAACCGTTCAGATTGGGGTCAAGGGCAATGTTATTAAAAGAGAGGTTATTACAGTTGATTAATCTTCTGCTAAAAAAATGGCGCATTCCTCTGGTTTCAGGAATGCGCTATACTTTTTATAAGCGGCAAGATGTAAGTATTGTTGTTTCTTTACAGTTGCTCAGGCTGTATTAGGGAACAAAGACTTATTCGTATGTGGTATGAAAGAGGTTAAAATTCGCCTAATAAGGAGCTGTTCCCAATATACCTGTACTTTTCCCAGGGGAAGATGGGTTTCAGTTTTTTGGACATATGCTATAATTATACCAGAAAAGGAGCATGAAAATGAAATATAAATATTTATTCGGCCCGGTTCCTTCCCGGCGGCTTGGTGTTTCCCTCGGCATTGACATCATTCCTTATAAGACATGTACTTTAAACTGTGTATATTGCGAGTGTGGCAGAACTACCCGTTTAACCGCTACAAGAAAAGAATATGCTCCGGTGAAGGAAGTAATCTATGAACTTCGGGAGTATTTGCAAAAGGAACCCGAACTTGACTATGTAACCTTTTCTGGATCCGGGGAACCAACCTTACACAGTAAAATTGACATTATAATCCATTTCATTAAGGAATATTTCCCCCGGTACAATGTAGCAGTTTTAACCAACGGCACGCTTTTCACGGAAGAAGAAGTACGGGTTGCGCTGAGGCGGGCCGATTTAGTCATTCCTTCATTGGATGCTGCCGCAGAAGATGTATTTAAGAAACTGAACCGGCCGCACGGCAGTTTATCCTGTGAAAAAGTCATCTCCGGGCTGGCTCAATTTAGAAAGGAGTACCCCGGTGAAATTCGCCTGGAGGTATTTATTGTTCCCGGCTTGAATGACGGCGAAGAACACATTGCCATGTTGCGAAAAGCAGTCCAAAAAATCAACCCGGACCGCATCCAGTTGAACACCCTGGACAGGCCCGGCGCGGAACCGTGGGTCAGGACGGCACGGGACGAAGAGATACAACAATTTGCCAAGTATTTAGGTGACAACGTTGAGATTATAGGTAAGTTTAAGCCGCGCAATGGTATTACGAGCTTTAGCGGCAAAGAACAGAGCATACTGTTGACCTTAAAAAGAAGGCCGTGTACTGCGGAAGACCTTTCCTATATTTTGCGTTTGCCACTGCTTGAAGTAAATAAATACTTGCAGATGCTGTTGGAAAAAGGACAAATAGTGGGCGAGCAGCAAAAAAGAGGCAAGTTTTATAAAATAATAAATAGATAGCCTCTCCCTTTTGCTAAACAGTATTTCGGCGGCCCGGCTTGAAAACCGGGCTTTTTTTCAACCGTACGCAGCGCGACCTCTTGGTCGGACCGGTCCCGAAACAAAAGAAGGGGACGCGTTGACAAACTGAAGAAGGGGTGTTAGGATTTACATAAGATTATACTTATATATGTAATTAATTATAAAATTGAAGTGTGGGTGAAACGATGAGCCTGCCCAGCATGCTGGTGATCAGGCAGGAACGTCATGGGCACTCGCAAGACTCTGGTTTTCGTGCTGCTGGTGGTGGCGCTGAACTGTATGTTAAATCAGTTATGCGGGGGGAAGCATGAAAATAGCGGTTTTTTCCGACGTACACGCCAATAAGCACGCCCTGCGGGCGGTTTTGGCGGATATCGCCGGGCGCGGTCCGGACCTGGTTGTGTGCCTGGGCGACCTGGTCGGTTACGGGGCTTTTCCCGATGACGTCGTGCAGGTGATCGAGGAGAACGCCATTCCGACGGTAATGGGCAACTACGACGATGCTATAGCCAACGGGCGCATGGTCTGCGGGTGCGATTACAAGGACGATGCAGCCCGTGAACGGGGTATGCGGTCTATCCTCTGGACAACGGAAAATACCGGCCGTTCCAGTAAGCTGTTCATGCAAACGCTTCCGGAAACGATCACCAGGAAAGCGGGGTTGTACAACGTGCTGTTCGTGCACGGCAGTCCCCGCAGGTTGAACGAGTACCTTTACGAGGACGCGCCCGCCGGCTACGTGCTGTCCATGATGGAAGAAGCGAGGGCCAGCGTTTTGGTTTGCGGGCATACCCATCTTTTCTACCACAGGGTCATCGGGGGGCGGCACATCATCAACGCCGGCAGCGTGGGAAGGCCCGGCCACGGGGACCCGCGGGCGGTTTATGCTCTTCTGGACGTCGCTGAAGAAAGTGTGAACGTGCAATTTATAAAAGTACCGTACGACTATGAAGCCGCGGCCAGAGCCGTGGAATCGGCCGGCCTACCCGCCGCGTTTGCCGCCACTATTAGGACCGGTTTGCTTTGAGCCGCTGCGAGCCGGTCCCGCCGGTGAAAGGGTATTTTGCGCGCCGCTGCACGCGGGACGTTGCTTGGCGAAAAAGATTTATGGTTATTAAATTGTCGCCCCTGAGCGGGCGAATTTGATGGGGGTTTTGCTATGGTTGCGGAACCCATCCGGGCTTCCGAGGCCGTCCCTGCGGCACTTTATTCTTTTTTGCGACGTCCGAATCTTTCGCGGAGGTGGTTTGCTTTGCCGTCAGCTTAGGCGGCGATACGGACACCATTGCATCCATGGCCGGGCACTTGGCGGGGCGTACCTGGGGGAACAGGCCATTCCCGCGGTTTGGCGGGACGAATAATTACCAGCGGCAAGCGGCAAGGGTTTTTGGTGGAAATCCCCTGCCGCTGTCCATTTTTTGGGTCAGGTCAAGAAAGGATATGCATTTCCCGGTTCCCATGCTTCAATTGTCCAGCCTGTCCGGGAAGAAGAGCGGCTGCCCGTACTTGTCCACGCCAAAATGCTTGATTATGCGCTGCGTTTCTTCATCGATCATGAACCTGACAAAGGCCTCAGCGCCGGCCTCGTTTATCCTGTCGAACTTTTCGGGGTTTACCTGCATGACGTGATAGATGTTCTTGAGCATATCGTCACCCTCGGAAACTATTTGCAGGTCAATGTTTTCGGCATGGGCCAGGAAGGTGCCGCGGTCGCTCAGGGTGTAGCCAAGTTTTTCGTTGGCCACGGTGATGGTAGCGCCCATGCCCTGCCCGGTTTCCTGGTACCACTGCCGCCCTTGGGGATCAATGCCGGCTTTTTGCCAGATGGCCCGTTCTTTTTTGTGCGTACCGGAATCATCGCCCCTGGAAATGAACAGGGCGCCTTTAGCGGCAATTTTCTTGAACGTCTCGGCCGCGTCAACGGTGCCCTTGACCCCGGCGGGGTCATCCGGCGGCCCCAGAACGACGAAATCGTTGTGCATCACCAACTGGTAATTAACCACCACTCCGCTGTCTACCAGCGGTTGTTCCGCCGACGGGGCGTGCGTCAGCAGCACGTCGGCATTGCCTTCCTGTCCCATTTTCAACGCCATGCCGGTGCCCACCGCCACGGGTTTTACTATGTAACCGGTTTTTTGTTCGAAGATAGGTACCAGCACGTCCAGTAGCCCGCTGTCCCGGGTGCTGGTGGTGGTGGCGAGAATGACTTCTTTTTTCGCGGGTTCTTTTTGGGCGGGCTCACCCGCCTGCTCCCCGGCATTGCCCGTGCAGCCGGCCAGAGAGGCGGCCATCAGCATCAACAGCGTTATGATGGTAAACATTCTTTTTTTCACCGTATACATTCCCCCTGTGTAAAACTATTGCGTAAACGCGTTCCGCTGGTTTTTTGTTTTGTTCTCCTCAAAAAATGAACCGGGTTGCGTGTACAAGCACACTAACCCGGCATGTCAACAGCCTTGCATGTAAAACCTCCTTTCCACACCGGGAGGCACGGAGGTTTCCCGCCGTACCCTATCGGCCCTGGAACCGTGGCAAAACGCTTTAGGTTGCCGGGCTCGGAGACAGTATGTTATTTTGGGTGACAACAAAAAGCCCTTCATTGCGAACAAGGCAATAAAGGGTGCGTTAACCTGTTAATCTCTCCTTTACTGCATAATAATTATATCCTTTTTTCAGTGCCGTTGCAATAGTTAAAAACCGCCCGGCCCGCGGCGCGGGTGCATACCGGGATTTCTGGGGGTTTTCCCCGGAAAGTGGCGCCACCCTCTACCAGGGAGAAGCTAAGCCGGATCGCTGTATGAATGGACCTAATTTTATTAACCGGCCTTGGGACGAGGTATTTGCCGCTCCGGGCAAATTCGGCAGGGATATGAAAAAAAATATTGAATAAGAGCATAATACTGCATTGCGCAGGAGTCGAACCATGGACACCATTTTTGGTTACCTGGAAAGAATAACTTACCATAACGAAGAGAACAACTTTACCGTGGCCAGGCTGCAGGAGAGAGGCAAAAAGGGACTGACCACCATTGTGGGCAACCTGGCCGGCGTTAACCCCGGCGAGTCCCTGAAGCTGACGGGCAAGTGGATACACCACGGCAAGTTCGGCAAACAGTTCCAGGTGGAAAAGTATGAAACTGTGGTTCCGGCCACGGTAAACGGCATCGAAAGGTACCTGGGTTCCGGGTTGATCAAGGGCATCGGGCCCGTCATGGCCAAGCGCATCGTCAAGGTATTCGGCTTGCAAACCCTGGAGGTCATTGAAAATTCCCCTGACCAGCTGGCCAGGGTGGAAGGTATCGGCGAAAAGCGCATAGCCATGATCACCAAGGCCTGGCAGGAGCAGAAGGAAATCAAGGACATTATGCTGTTCCTGCAAAGTCACGGCATCAGCGCTGCTTATTCCGCCAAAATATTCAAGGCCTACGGCAGTGCCGCCGTGGAGGCGGTGACGGAAAATCCCTACCGGCTGGCCGCGGACATTCACGGCATCGGTTTTGTAACTGCGGATAAGATAGCCCGCAATTTGGGCTTCGACGCCAATTCCCCCATGCGGGTGAAGGAGGGGGTTATATACGCTTTAAATGAATTGATGGAGGAAGGGCATGTTTACTATCCTTACGGGCAGCTAAAGGCCAAGGCGGCCGAGATGCTGCAGGTGGGGGAAGAGCTGGTGGAAGAGGCCCTGGCCGGGCTGGTGGCGGACGGCCGCGTAGTGGTGGAAAACGTGGCGGGCGACAATGCGGTTTACCTTTCCCCCTTTT
>ENA-OSAF01000086-OSAF01000086.1-marine-sediment-metagenome-genome-assembly--contig:-NODE-86-length-38551-cov-22.052577_pt1 | contig 38551 bp, 38 predicted proteins | sample MGYA00237872_ERZ529318 | MGnify/ENA primary metagenome ERZ529318 (study PRJEB26369, sample SAMN03142813) | marine sediment metagenome | biome: marine; feature: borehole; material: sediment... | reverse complement strand
CTGTCAATATTAACGCATTTTGAAGCTTATTATCTATGCTAGACAATTGATTTATCATTTGCTACAATAAAGTAGCCAGCAACTTTGCTTATAATTAAAAATGCTGGCATTTTAGTTTGTACAATGAGTATGCCTACCAAGCCTATCCATTCCAATATGCATAATAACAATAAACAGTTAGGTATGCCTTAAGGGACTGCCCCGGCATAATAAATAACGGGTATGTTTTATAGGAACCTATCTCGGCATAAAAAACGGAAGGCGGAAACAAATGGCTAAGGTAATTGTCGAAAACTTGATCAAAATATTCGGTGACCACCCCGAACGAGCCATGAAAATGCTGCAGGAGGGTAAAAGCAAAGAAGAAATCCTGCAAAAAACCAAGAACACCGTCGGCGTGTTCAACGTTTCCTTTCATGTCAACGCCGGGGAAATCTTTGTGCTGATGGGCCTGTCCGGAAGCGGCAAGTCTACTTTGTTGCGCTGCATCAACCGGCTCATCGAACCCACCAGCGGCAAAGTGATCATCGACGGCGAGAAAATTACGGGCATGGAAGAAAAAAAGCTGCGGGAAGTCAGGCGCAGGAAGCTGGGCATGGTTTTCCAGCGCTTCGCCCTGTTCCCGCACCGCACGGTACTGGATAACGTGGCCTTCGGGCTGGAAGTCCAGGGGCTGGAGCGGGAGGAAAGATACGAAAAAGCCCGCCGGGTCCTGGAAGTGGTGGGACTGAAAGAATGGGAGGACAGCATGCCCGCCCAGCTCAGCGGCGGCATGCAGCAAAGGGTGGGTCTGGCCCGGGCGCTGGCCAGCGACCCCGACATATTGCTGATGGACGAAGCTTTCAGCGCACTGGACCCGTTGATCAGGAAAGGAATGCAGGACGAGCTGCTTTCCCTGCAGGCTTCCCTCAATAAAACTATCATCTTTGTAACGCACGACCTGGACGAAGCTTTGAAAATAGGCGACCGCATCGCCTTAATGAAAGACGGAGCCATCATCCAGATAGGCACTCCCGAACAAATCCTTATCAAGCCGGCCAACGAATACGTGGAAAAGTTCGTTGAAGACGTGGATATGTCCAAGGTGCTTACCGCCGAAGGGGTGATGAAAAAACCCGATGCCGTGATCACTCCAAAAGACGGGCCGCGCCAAGCCATGCGGCGCATGCGGGAAAACGGCATATCCAGTATTTTTGTCGTTTCCCGTGACAGGCGCCTGGCCGGGCTGGTCATGGCGGAAGACGCGCTACGGGCGGTGGAGGAACAAAAGGAGAGCCTGGATGATATCATCATCAGGGACACCCCCCGTGTATCCCCAGACACCCCGGTGGCAGATTTGATTCCGCTGGTGGCGGAAACCAAGTACCCCATCGCCGTAGTAAACGACCAAAACGTGCTGCTGGGCATCATCGTCAGGGGTTCGGTGCTGGCCGGTATGGTGCGAAAGGGGGATAACGACGACTTTGTTACCTAAAATTCCTATCGGGCACTGGGTGGACCTGCTGGTCATTTGGGCCACCAATAATCTTATCCCGCTCTTTAACGTCATAGTTGTAGTCATCAACTTCATGGTCAGCAGCATAACTTACCTGCTGCTGCTCCCGCACCCGTTGGTGATAATCTTCATTTTTCTTCTGCTAGTATGGTTCCTGACCAACCGAAAGACGGCCATCGGCACGGCTTTTGGCTTGCTGCTGATTTACGACCTCAACATCTGGGAACCGTCCATGGAGACGCTGGCCATGGTCATTTCCGCGACCATCGTGGCCCTGGTGTTCGGCGTTCCCCTGGGTATATGGACGGCCCGCAGCGACACCGCGCACAAAGCAATCATGCCCGTGCTTGATTTCATGCAGACCATGCCGCCCTTCGTTTACTTGATACCGGCCGTGTTTTTCTTCGGCATCGGCACCGTACCCGGCTTGATAGCCACGGTGGTGTTCGCTATGCCGCCGGCCATCCGGCTCACGGGACTGGGTATTCGCCAGGTGCCCGTCGAGCTGGTGGAAGCCGCCGAAGCATTTGGTTCTACGCAGATGCAAAAACTGGTCAAGGTTCAGCTCCCGGTGGCCATGCCCACCATCATGGCAGGCGTCAACCAGTGTATCATGCTCTCCCTGTCCATGGTGGTCATCGTAGCCATGATCGGCGCCGGGGGGCTGGGCAAGGAAGTGCTCAGGGGTATCCAACGCCTGGACGTGCCCACCGGTTTTGAAGGCGGCCTGGCCATTGTGGTCATTGCCATCATCCTGGACCGGATCACCCAGAACCTGAGCAAAAAAGGGAAATAAAGCTTCCCTTTTTTCAAATAAAATAAATCTAATTAAAAATCAAGTGAGGAGGAGGAGAGAAAATTGAAAAAAGCATGGAAATTGATCACCCTTGTAATTACGCTGGCCATGCTTTCCGCCTTGCTGTTCGGCTGCGCCGGAAGTGGCGGCGATGAAGGCGGCGGCGTCAAAGGTAAAATCGTCGGCATTGAGCCCGGTGCGGGGATTATGAAGGCGACGGAGAAAGCCATAAAGGAGTATAACTTGGATTTCATTCTGCAAGACAGCAGCAGCGCCGCCATGGCCGCGTCGCTGAAAAAGGCCATTGACGCCAACGAGTGGATCGTCGTAACCGGCTGGACGCCGCACTGGAAGTTCGCCAAGTGGGATCTCAAGTACCTGGAAGATCCCAAGGGGATATACGGCGGTGAGGAGCATATCGCCACCATCGTGCGCCCGGGCTTGAAGGATGAAAAACCCGTTGTTTACCAGGTTCTGGATAACTTTTACTGGACCCCCGCTGACATGGAGGCGGTCATGCTGGACATTGAAGGCGGCATGACCCCCGACGACGCGGCCCAAAAGTGGATCCAGGAGAACCAGGACAAGGTCAACGAATGGATTCCCGGCGGTAAAGAAACCGGCAACAGCGGCAAGGTGATCCTGGGTTACGTGGAATGGGATTCCGAGATCGCCAGCACCCATGTGGTTAAGAATGTCCTGGAGAACATGGGTTACGAAGTGGAAGCTGTAGCCGTGGACGCCGGTGTGATGTGGACCGGCATCGGCAAAGGGGAATTTGACGGCATCGTATCGGCCTGGCTGCCCGGCACGCACGCCGACTACTACGCCAAGGTTAAGGATAAGGTGGAAAACCTTGGCCCCAACCTGGAGGGTGCCAAGATCGGTCTGGTGGTGCCCACCTACGTCACCATCAATTCCATCGAGGAACTAAACAGCGTGAAGGACAAATTCCAGTAATGCTTCCAACAAAAGAGGCGGCTTTCATGCAAAGTCGCCTCTTTTACGCGTTTACCAAAACTCCCTGACGGCCGCGGTAATCAGGTAATTTCCCATTTGCTCAAAGTACACCGGTATTTGTGCAGGTCGGAGATAATTCCCGCCATGCGGTCTATGGTGGCCTTGTTTTTCCAGTAATCTTCCACTTCGCTGCACCGGTTCAGGCAGCCGTACAACACGCTCAAGCGCAAGTGCAGTCGCCTGGGCAGCAGGGCCACGTCCCCGCCCAGCTTGTGCCAGGCTTCCGTCACGAATATTATGCTTTTCCCCGGAGAATTGTCGACGGGCGATTGCTTTTGGTATTTGCCCCCGGTAATGCTTTCTACGACGGCCCTGTTTTTTTTCAGTTCTTCCAGCAGTTCGTCAATGACAAAAAGCCGTTTTTCGGTAACTTCCTGCACCCTCACCATCTGGTAATACCATACCGTAACAATAACGCCGAATAGGGTTAGAAGACCACCCAAAGCGGCCTCGTTAAAACCCCTGGCGAATTCTGACGTGTTAACGTGTTCCCCCAGGGCCACAAAAAGCCGGGGAAAGGCGCCGGAAAGCCAGTCCCAGTTAGCCAAGACAACGATCAATTCCCTGTTCAGGGATAATATCACCCACACAATAAACGGGCTGAAAATGATGACCAGGCATAAAACCACTTTTTTTAAAAGACGAAATATCTTGCGCAGGACACTGCGGCTGAACAACGTTGCCAGAGCTTTTAGCTGCCGGTTGTCTTGTTGGTTGCAATTCGTCATGGCATTCACCTCCCACAGCCGTGCACGGTGCAGCGGTCGCCCGAAATCGCCCGGCCCCCTGCGTGAACCGGCAGCGCGCGGTAAGCAATAATAAAAAGCCACCGTATAAGCCCGGCGGCTTTTTTAGCATGTCCCGCAGTATTTCTTTTTATCCGGTTCAGCTCAGTACCTGTCTAAAAACTCCCGTGTATGGTCCTGCTGCGGGTTGGAATATATTGTTTCCGGTTCCCCTTCCTCGATAATGCGGCCGTCGCCCATAACCACATCAACCCATTTTTTGGCAGCAAACCGCTGCACGGGGCACCCCCGAAAAGCATTACCCTTTCATTCTCTTGATGGCGTCATAAATCTCTCCAATGGAAACCTCTTCCTCAATGGTGGACAGGTCGCCCAATTCTTTGCCCAGCCAAAGGGTCTTCATGACCCGCCGCATGATTTTACCGCTGCGGGTTTTCGGTAACGAACTGACAAACTGAATATCCCGCATAACCACGATGGCGCCCATGGTTTTGCGCACGTGGGCGATAAGCTCTTGCTTCATTTCTTCCGAAGGCTCGTACCCCTGCTTCAGCACTACGAAGGCACAGGCCACCTCGCCCCGCAATTCGTCGGGCACGCCGGAAACCCCGGCCTCCACCACGGCGGGGTGCGAAATTAAAGCGCTTTCCACTTCCACAGTACCGATGCGGTGGGCAGCGATTTTGATCACCTCGTCGGACCGCCCGGCAAACCATATATAGCCGTCTTCATCAAAGGAGGCAGCGTCGCCGCACAAGTACATGCCCTTGGTAACGGGCAGGCGCTCCCAGTAATTGTACAGGTAACCTTCGGGATCGCCCCAAAGGGTGGAAACCAGCCCCGGAAACGGTTTTTTGATGACCACTACCCCCTTACCTCCGGGCGGTACGGGTTTGCCGTCCTTTTCGTCCAGCACCTCGGCCACCACGCCGGGCACCGGGACATGCGCCGAACCGGGCTTGATGGGTATCATGCCCAGGCCGTACGGATTGGCGAAAATGGGGCCCGAGGTTTCTGTTTGCCACATGTGATCCATTACCGGTATTTTATTTTCAAAAACCTGCTCCTGCAGCCAGGACCAGACCGGCGGGTTTAAAACTTCACCGGCGCAGAAAATCCTCTCTACGGAGCTCAAGTCATGCTTGCGAGCCTCCTCAATGCCCAGACGCATCAAGCCGCGCACGCCGGTGGGAGACAGCCACAGTGCCGTGGCTTTGTTGCGGGAGACCACGTCCCACCACATGTCTTTGCGCGGGTAGTCTGGCGTCCCCTCGTACAGCACGGTGGTGCAGCCGGGTGAAGCCTCCCCTTCCTGAAGGAAGGGGCTTCCGGTTTTAAAAACCTTCCGCCCGCGTTCCTCATTCCAGGGCGCCTCCGCTACGGTCCATTTCTTTCATCCCGGCTGGAGGCGAACCTTACGGCTTCATACGTACCTGAGTTACGCCGCCTGGTTTGCTCTTTGCAAGAGCAGTTCCTTTATCTTTTCGCGGCGCAAATTTTTGTTCCAAGAATATTTTTTGGCCAGTTGATTGATTTCCTCATCAAAGAAACGTTCTTTGATGTTTTTAGCAGCGTTCACGTCGGCATGGTCGGTGTAGCCGCACCTTTTGCAGTGGAAAACATCCCCACGCCGGTTGTCTTTGTCCACGTAATCGCACTCGTAACACTTCTGGCTAGTATAGTCTGGGACGACGTAGATAGCCTTGCCGCCCCGCCACTCCAGGTCGTGCTTGATGTGGTCCTGGAGTTCCCTCCTGGCCCAGACGGAGAGGTCAAAGCACCCTCTTTTGGAGCGTCTTGCTCCACTGGCGTCCATTTCGGAAAGGTCTTCCAGAACGATGACCACGTGGTTCGAAAGGGGAAGTTCTTCGAGCATGAGGTTCACCGCCCGGCCGATTTCGGTTTTTACGGTGGCCTTAATTTTCCTTCTAAGTTCTGCCCACCGGTGGTCGGAGAGGTGGCGCTCGTACTCGGCTATCTTGCGCTGGAGTTTTTCCCGGACCACGAGGTCTTTGGTGATTTCGTACCGCTTCTCTGCTTTTTCTTTGAGGCTGCGAAACTTGTTCCTAATCGCCTGCAGGCGCAAATACTCGTCGTAGTCTTCATTGACCAGCTCGTTGAGGTTTCTCCCGAACCGGCTACCGTTGTGCAGGCTGATGGGAGAGCTTATACCTACGTCGCAGCCGACGTAAGCTAAGGGGGACACGGGTTCGGTTTTTTCCTTCTCTGCGGGGATGGAGAGGTGAACGTGCCTTTCCCTGATGACCAATAACCCCTTGCGCCGGCTGGTGTTCTGCCAGCCAGGGAAAAGGGTTTCCAGCATGTCAAGTTTTTTGCCGGTTACATAGAACGGTATCTTTACGCGCTTGTACGGCTCAGTAGAGGTAATTTCCACCCAGAGGTTGAACTCTGTCGTTTCTTCCGCCTCGCTTACGGAAAACACCCGGTAGTCAAGAAGAATGCTGCCGCCTTTAAAGAAAGGCTTCTTCCAAACGGACCTGATTTCAGAAAACTTTTCTTTAATTTTGGCAGGTATTTGGGCTTTTTCTTGATCGGAAAGCTTTTTGTAGCACTCGGTAGCTTTTTGCAGGTACGCGTTTTCGCCGACAGCCCAGGAATCAACCACGTCGTCTACAGCAAAATTCCCGCTTATAAACCGGGAAAACATGACGTAATTCCGGGCGAAGGTAGCATAGACGAATTTGTATTCCGCGGACAGTTTTTCTTCCTTCCAGACATCCGAAGCTATCTTATCCTGGACGGCCAGGTAGTGCTCTCGAAGGATGTCCAGCATCCGGTTGCCGGCGATCTGGATATAAGCAGAAGGCAGGCCGATGTCGATGGTCTGTTTCTGCATCGTGGTGGTGGCCCTGCCGGATAAAATTTTTTCCACCATCTCTAAATGGTCGTACCATTTGTCAATCCAGGCGTTGACGGCCTGAGCGTGGAGTGTATCAACTTTATAAAGCTCGTCCAGCTTTACCTTATTGAGTGCTTTTTTGGGCGTAGTGATTACCACGCTTTTGTACTGCTCATTGCCGGTGAATTCCTTCTTTTTGACCTATTGCACTTTCTTTTTTGATTTTGGACGGCCTTTCATGGCTTTGTTCCTCCACGTAGCGTTTTAGCGTTTCCAAACTTACCTGGCCGGTGGAAGCGATGAAGTAGCTGGAACTCCAGAAGCTATTGCCCCACAGCTCCTTTTTCAACTCCGGAAATTCTTTTCGCAACAGCCTGGAAGAAACGCCTTTAAACACTTTTTTCCACTTTTTGAACCACTTGATTTCATTCATGGCCTGTTGCGCAGCGTAGTACCAGAAACACATTACAACCGGAATGCAAAAAATAATCTCTAAATGATAAATAAACTCAATAATAAACACAAGCCCGGCATACATTAAAAAAGCCTTGCGCTTGCACGTCAAGGCTTTTTAATGTTCCGTTACATCGCCTGAAATGATGCCCCCTTCGACCAGCTGCTGCACCATTTTGGCCGACTCATTGGTTCCGACAACCAGCAGTACGTCCCCCGCCTGTAGGCTGGTATTGGCTTCCGGGGACAAAATTTCTTGCCCCTGGCGGTAGATGGACAAAACAGTGGCGCCGGTACGGGCCCGGAAACCCACCTCGGCCAGCGACTTGCCCAGCAGCGGCGAATTAGCAGGTACGCTTATCTCTTCCAGCTTTTGCAGCCTTCCCGCCATTTTAAAGGTGTAATCCAACAACTGGTTGGTAAGGCGGTCTATTTCATAATTTAACTTCTCCCTTTGCTTAAGCAGCTCCGTCAGCCGCTCCTGGATGTCAAACAACACTTTTTTTTGGTTATAATCCGCCAGGTATTCGTGAGCCGCGCGGTCGGATTTTACCACCACGCCCACGCCGGGCATGACTTCCACGATACCCCGCTCCTGCAGCAGCGTTAGAGCGCGCCTGATGGTTTCCGGCGAAACGTTGTACTTGCCGGCCAGAGTGGATCTGCCGAAAAGCTTTTGCCCGATTCTATACTCGCCGCGTACTATGCGGGTGGCTATATCCACGGCAATGGTGATATATCTGGCCAAGTTGACTTGGGGTTGACTTTCCTGCATCAAGCCTTCCTGTTCCTCCTTGTATGGCCATAGCAAAGCGTGTTTCCGGTTCCCGCAGGGGTTATTTCTTAACTATTATTTCTTTTAACTATTATAAAGAATACGAATCCCATTAGCGGCAAGATCATCCAGCAGCTCGTCAACGACCGAGGCGCCCAACCTAAGCATGACGTGAACTTTTTGGTCTTCCATTTCGCGGCAGGCCACTCCGATGACGTTCAACCCATGTTTTTTTACAATGGCTAGTAAATCCGCCAGGGCGCCAACCTTGTTTTCCATTTCCAGGACCAGCCTTACTCCGGCCCTGTGTAAGCCGAATATGCGGATAAGCGCGTCAAAAACGTCGGTTTGGGTAATAATACCTTGCAGCTTCTCACCATCCACCACCAGCAGAGAACGGACATGGTGCTGGCGCATTTGCAGAGCCGCTTCCTCAATGGTACAGGACGGTTCCACGGTGATGGGGTCTTTTACCAGCACTTCCCTGACGGTCATTTTGGACAACAAGTAGTTCATTTCGAAAACGCTGAGCGTGGTGGCAGGCGACGGCGAAACTTTCAATAGTTCCCGCTCGGTGACCAGCCCCACCAGTTTCCCATGGTCCATGACCGGCAGCTGGTGCACCTTCCTTTTGCGCATAATGTTCAGTGCTTCCAGTATGGGCGTGTCAGCGTTGATGGTAATGGGGGAAGCGCTCATGAAATCCTTGACAAACACGGTCGCACTCTCCTTTCGGCGAATCGCCCGGGTAATTACCCGGCCGCCGCTTTATTTTTGTTTAACCCTCAGGCCGCGGTACCTGTTAAAGGCTGCCGCAATCTCGTACTTGCGGGGCAAGGCAAAGTCCCCCGGGTGCTGCCCGCGAAAGGGGGATATGATATCCAGCCCCTCTCTCTGGATGTCCCGCAGCACCGCCTGTACCACCTGCATGAGGGTAGCTTTACCATCGACATATTTTGCTGTGGCGTATTTAATGATAGCCGCCAGCGCAGCCGTCTGGCTGTTGTCCACCAGCTGTTCCACGTGCTGCAAATCGACGTTTTCCCGGCCCAGTTGAATGTCATCCAACCCCCTGGCCTTGATTTTATCCCTACTTTGCCACTGCAAGCTTTGGGGCAGGGGTATCCGTTCCCGCACCCTGTTCAGCGGCGCCTCCACTTCCCGCTTCCGCTCGCCCCCGGCAGCGGCGGCAATTTCCCGTGCCCGGGCGGTAACGTCCCGGGGCAGGTAATTGTGCATCATAATTACCCTGTCGGCCACCTCGAAATAATCGCCCGAGCCTCCTACCACTAGGATGGTAGAAGTGTCAAAGTTGTCCAGCAGGTCCCTCACCCGGTCGATGAAAGGGGTGATGGGTTCCGCTTCCCTGGCTACCAGCCGCTGCATCCTGCCGTCTCTGATCATAAAATTGGTGGCACTGGTATCCTCATCCAACAGCAGCAGCCGGGTGCCCGTTTCCAGCGCTTCCACGATGTTGGCGGCCTGTGAAGTGCTACCGCTGGCGTTGCTGGTGGAAAAATTCGTAGTGTCCTGTCCAAAGGGCAGGTTGTTGATAAACCCGCTTATGTCCACCCCCGACACGCTGCGCCCGTCCTCGGCCCTGATCTTTACGGCGTCGGCTACGGTTATTACCAGCTCCCGGCCGTCGCCGGGAACGTGGTTGTATACGCCCCGCTCAATGGCCCGCAGCAGAGTGGATTTGCCGTGATACCCTCCACCGACGATTAGAGTGACGCCCCGGGGTATACCCATACCGGTAACCTTGCCCCTGTGCGGCAATGTTACGGTAACCGAATACTCGGGGGGAGAACGAAAGGCGATCACGTTGGGCCCCCGCAGGGGTAAATCGCTGATGCCGCTCTCCCGGGGAAGCACGGAACCGTCGGCCACAAAAGCCACCAGCCCCAGTTCTGCCAGCTGCCGGCGCAGGTCTTCCTGGTCCTCGGCCAGCTGCACGTGCTCGGTCAGCTTTTCAGCGTTCAAGCTGGCGTACAGCAAGGAATGCTTTACTATGGCCGGAAGGTGGTGCAGCAAAATATCCACGGCCTCGCCGGCCATTACCGTTCTGCCGCGCGCCGGCAGGCCCACCGTAAAACGCGCTTCCACGTACTGGCTGTTAACTACCATGGAAGTACGCTCCAGCACTTCCTGACCGCAGCGATCGATGGCTATGACTCCGCTTTTGCCGGTCCCCCTTTTTTCTGAATACTTTCGGGCCTCGGCGGCAAACTGCCGGGTTAAAAAGTCCTCCAGCGCCACCCTGCCGGGCCGAGTCCGGTAAAGCCCGGCCGGGAATGCAGCCACGCGCTGGCTCACCCTGACCCGCATACGACTGGGGGGTGCAAAGGGATCGCTTTGCACATGGTCAATATACAAGGTAAAAAAATCATACTGATAGGTGCCTGTTATGGACTTGTAAGCCCCGTATCCTTTACGGTCTATGCCGGCCAGTTTACGCTGTAAGTCGCTGCTGGTGGGCATAAAAAACATCACCCGGTAACTTTATCCCCGTCATTGTTCATAACTAATAAGCCGGTTTTCCGCAACCTGATCGCCGGCCGTAAGCAGTTACAACACCTTGGCCAAATTAAGCAAAAGCCAAAGTTCCTCTCCCTTTTTCACCACGCCGCTCAGGTAGTCCACGTTGTCGCCGGCCACGGCGGGCGGTTCTACCTCGTCCTCCGCGTACCTGCCCACTTCCTGCACGTTATCCACGATCATGCCCACTTTTTGCCCGTTGTATTCCACGACAATGATGCGGGTGGCGTCGTCGTGTTCTTTGTCCGGCAGGCCCAGGCGGCGGTGCAGGTTGATGACGGGAACGATGCTGCCCCGCAGGTTGATGATGCCCTCCACGTATTCCTTGGTGTTGGGAACCCTGGTGATATCGGTCATGCGGATTATCTCCTGGGTTTCCTGGATCGGCAATGCATATAGCTGGTCGGCCAGTGCAAAAATTACCAGTTGGCCTTCATTTTGCATTCCATACACCCACTTATCAACCTGATATGTACACTTTTCCTGTTATAATTTGCTGTAAATTGTGTTTTTCCTTTTGACCGGGAAAATTTTATTAATCACTTTACATCTGAACCCCGGCGGCAGCGGCAGCCTCCTTAAGCCGGCGAACCGACGAAGCGGGGTCGCCTTCCCCGAAAACGGCCGACCCGGCCACCAGCACGTCCGCGCCCGCCTTGACCGCAAGGGGAGCAGTACGGGCGTTGATCCCCCCGTCCACCTCCAGCAGGACTTCGGCCTTGTGGCGGCGCAGGCAGTTCCTGACCGCACCGATTTTGGGCAGCATTTCCTCGATGAATTCTTGCCCGCCGAAGCCGGGGTTAACGGTCATAACCAGGACCAGGTCCAACAGGGGCAGCACGTAATCCAGCCCAGCGGGCGGCGTAGCGGGGTTAAAAGCCAGCCCGGCCTTTTTACCGGCCTGCTTGATCATCTGCAGGGTCCGGTGCAGGTGGGCACAGGCTTCTGCGTGCACGGTAATAATATCAGCGCCCGCCTCGGCAAACCTCCGGATGTAGCGATCGGGGTCGTCGATCATCAGGTGTACGTCAAAAACAAGCCCGCAGTGCGGGCGCAGGGCTTCCACCACCAGCGGGCCTACGGTAATGTTGGGCACAAAGTGCCCGTCCATGACGTCAATGTGCAGCATGTCTACCCCGGCCCTTTCCACAGCCCGCACCTGTTCTCCAAGGAAGGCGAAGTCGGCCGCCAATATGGACGGTGCAATTTTGATCAACTTTAATATCTCCTTTCCCCGTTAATCACTTCATCTAAAAATTCCAGGTAATGCCGGTAACGAAGCGGCGACAACCGCCCCAACTGCACGGCTTGTTTGACCGCGCACCCGGGTTCGTCCCGGTGAAGACAATCGGCAAACCTGCACTGCTCCCCTACCGCGGTAAACTCGGGAAAATAGCCGGCCAGCTCCTGCCTGGACATAGGAGGCAGCTGCAAGCTGGAAAAGCCCGGCGTATCGGCAACAAAGCCGCCGGCCAGAGGGATAAGCTCCACGTGCCGGGTGGTATGCCTTCCCCGCTTTAACTTGCGGCTTACTTCCCCTGTTTTAAGTTTCAGGCCGGGCTGCAGGGCATTGAGCAGGCTGGATTTGCCCACACCGGACGGCCCGGCAAACACGGAAATGCGTCCCCGCAGGATCTCGCGCAGCCTTTCTATATTGGCACCCGTTTTGGCGCTCACCTGCAGCAGCGGGTGCCCGGCCCGCTCGTAATGCTCCAGTATTGCGCATTCCCCGGGCCCGGCAAGATCGAGCTTGTTGAAACATATCACGGGGTCCACGCCGGCCGCCTGGGCCTGGACCAAAAAACGGTCCAGCAGCACAGCGTTGGGTTCCGGCTCCGTGAACGAGAATATGATAACGGCTTGATCCACGTTGGCCACGGGAGGTCTGGTCAGGGCGCAGCGCCGGAGCAAAAGGGCCTCCACCACACCCTGGCCGTCGCCGGTCTCGACAACGCGCACCCGGTCGCCAACCAGCACTTGCCCGTATTGCCGGCGCACCTTGCCCCTGATGGTGCATTTGAGCTCGCGATCCACCGCCCGGACGAAATAAAACCCGCCGTAGGCCTTGATAATTACGCCATCCATATATACCTCCTTATTGCAACTTGTTTTCCGCCACCAGCTTACCGTCGATATATATTTGCACCACTCCGCCGCCGGCATAAGTGATGGTCTTGGTGATTTTGTCGCCGGCTGTATGAGTGCCGGCGTACTGCACTTTTCTGCCTTCCGTATCGGTAACCACAATCTCCACCATGTGGGTACGACCGTCCCGGGGTATTTCATCCTCTATATGCACGGTATCCTGCTTTTCCACCGGGCCCGGGCTGTGGTTCAGCACCACCTTGATTTTCGTCCCTTCGGTCACTTCCGTGCCGGCGGCAGGTTCCTGCTTAATGATTTGCCCCTTCAGGTAGCCCGCGTCGTAGGCATAGGATATAGCCTTCTCGTCGACGGCCAGGTTAACCTCCGCCAGCATACCGCGAGCCTCATGCAAAGTCATGCCGGTCAGGTCGGGCACCTTTTGCATTTTGGGTTCCGGCCCCTTGCTTACGGTGACCTGCACTGCGGATCCCTTGGGCACCCTTTGCCCCATATCGGGGCTTTGAGCAATTATTTTACCTTTTTCCACCTGGGGGTGAAATGCCTCCGCGGGCGGCTGGGCCAAAAGCAGGCCTGCCTCAGCCAGCCGCATGTATGCATCGCTGACGGTCAAGTTGTGCAAATTTGGTACCACTTTCATTTCGGGCCCCTTGCTGACCGTCAGGTTGACCACCCGCGGCAGCTTAACCTCGGGGTCGTCCGGGCCAGGATCCTGCGCGATGACGATCCCCCTAGGCTCTTCGCTGTGGACCTCCCTGGTTTGTACCTGCAGGCCCAGCGCCTTCAGTTCGGCCCTGGCCTGTTCCTCGGGCATTCCCACCACGCCGGGCACTTTGACCACCGGCACATCCATATATTTGTAAAAGCCATATACTCCTCCGGTAACCATCCCGGCCAGCAGCACAATTACCGCCGCCCATACCCAGAAGCGGGGCGTGAGCCAACCGTTGTTTCCTCTTGCGCCCGTCAAGTCGTCTTCCTCCTGTTCCGGCGCGGCTCGCTTCACGTTCCCCGCCGGCAGTATCACCGTAGCCTGACCGGTGTCTTCAACAGCCATCTCCAGGTGCTTGGCCAGTTCCCCGGCGCTTTGGTACCGGCGCTCGGGGTTTTTTTCCATGGCCCGCATAACCACCGCCGCCAGCTCGGGGGGTACCGCCGGGTTAACCTTGTCGACGGGCTGCGGCGTCTCCTGGATATGCTTGAGGGCCACGGCGATGGGGCTATCGCCGCTGTAAGGCTGCTTTCCGGTAAGCATTTCGTAAAGCAAAATACCCACGGCGTATATATCCGACCTGGCGGTAGCCGTTTCGCCCCGCGCCTGTTCCGGGCTTAAATAGTGTACCGACCCGATGATGGTGTCGGTCCTGGTCAAGGTGGCGGCGGTAGCTTCCATAGCGATACCGAAGTCGGTCAATTTGGCCCGCCCCTGCTTGGTAATTAAAATATTATGCGGCTTGACATCCCTGTGCACTATGTTGTTTTCATGGGCATGCTGCAGGGCTTCGCAAACCTGTACGGCAATACGCACTGATTCCGCCGGGTCGAGCCGGCCCTTTTGCTTAATGATGGTCTTGAGGTTGTCGCCCTCCACGAATTCCATTACCAGGTAATGGACACCGTCTTCGTGCCCCACGTCGTGGATATTGACGATATTGGGATGAGACAAGCTGGCCACCGCCTGCGCTTCGCGGCGGAACCGCTTGATGAAATTCTCGTCCGAGGTGAATTCCGGACGCAATACCTTGATGGTTACCAGGCGGTTCAGTAAAGTATCCCTGCTCTTATAAACAATGGCCATACCTCCCCCGCCCAGCTTTTCCAGTATTTCATACCTGTTACCCAGCATTTTACCAATCATACGCTTCACCTCGGAAGTAGGTTTAAAAACGGCGCGGCGGTTTTAAGGGTCGGGATCAGGGCTGCAGAGCTTTCCGAAAAATTTCCCGGGCCAGGGGCGCTGCCTGTCGCCCCCCGGAACCGGCGTTTTCCAGCAGCACGGCTACCGCCACCCGCGGCCGCTCGGCCGGCGCGAATCCCACGAACCAGGCGTGGGGCGGCCCGTGCGGGTTCTCCGCCGAACCGGTTTTACCGGCCACCGCCACACCCGGCAGCGCCGCCGCCCGCCCCGTGCCGCCGGCCACAGCAGCCACCATTTGCTGCTTAATCACCGCGGCCACCGCCGGATCCATGGCCCGCAGCCACTTCTCCGGATGCCGCCGGCTGAAGCGGCCGTACGGGTTCTCGTACCCGGCTACAATGTATGGTTTCATGACCAGGCCCTCATTGGCCACCGCGCAGGCCAGCAAAGCGGCATGCAGCGGGCTTAACAGCACCTCGCCCTGGCCTATGGCGGTGGATGCCAGGGCCGGCCCGTCCATAGCTCCCGCCGGTGGAATGTGCCCGGCGTAAACGGGCAGGGGAAACTCCGGCCGTTTTCCTATACCGCAAGCGCGCGCCTGCTGCACCAGTTTTTCTGCTCCCAGGGCCAGGCCGTACCGCGCGAAGGCCACATTGCAGGATGCCGCAAATGCCTCGTAAAAATCAACCAAACCGTGTGCCGCGTTGTCCCGCAACACAAAGCCGTTAATTACCAGCTCGCCCGTGCAATGCACGGTTTGTTCCGCCGCGCGCGGCTCGTGAGCCAGCACGGCCGCCGCCGTGACTATTTTAAAAACCGATCCCGGCGGGTAGGCTCCCTGACAGGCCCGGTTTAACAGCGGGGCTTTCCGGCCGTCAATATATTTGCCCGGCACAGCGGGGTCATACGCCGGGTAACTGGCCAGGGCCAGCACCTCGCCGGTGGCCGGGTTCAGTACCACCGCAGCACCTACGTGCCCTTGCAGCAAGCGGGCTGCGTGCGCCTGCAGCCCTGCATCGATGGTAAGCATTATGTCCCGGCCCGATGCCGGCCTGCCCAGGATCCGGTTGCGCAAGTTGCGCAAAACGTCTTCATCCCGCAGGCCCAGCAAAACAGGAGCCATGCTTTTCTCCAGGCCCGCAGAACCGTATTGCTGCGAGCAGTAGCCGGTGACGTGAGCCGCCGCATTGCCCAGCGGGTAACAGCGCTGGTAACCCCGTTCCGCCGGCAGGCTGCAGGCCAGCACCTCGCCATGGCGGTCCAGGATATCCCCGCGTTTGATCATGCTTTCCCGGGCCTGCAGGCGCGGGTCCGCCGGCTGAGTGCCGCCGCCCGAAACGCAATCCACGTAGGGCGGTATCAGGGCCAGGTAAGCGCATATGGCCGCCAGCCCTATTAAAACAGCGTATGCCAGCCTGCGCGTATTATACTTCATATTATATCAGCCTCGGCAGATATGTTGAGCAGCATACCGGCCAGGATAAAATTGGCTACCAGCGAGCTGCCCCCGTAACTGATATACGGCAGGGTTATACCGGTCATGGGCAATAACTTGGTCACCCCGGCAATAATGATAAAAACCTGCAGGCCCAGCAGAGCAGAGAAACCGGCCGCCGTTATTTGGGCGAAATCGTCCCGCGCGGCCAGCGCAATCTTAAAGCCCCGGTAAACCAAAATAATGAACAGCAGCAAAACGGCTATTCCGCCCAGCAGCCCGATTTCTTCGCAAATGGCGGCGAAAATGAAGTCCGTGTGCACCGCGGGGATAAACCCCGGAAAACCGTTACCCAGCCCCGCCCCGAACAGCCCCCCGGCTTTAATGGCATAAAGGGATTGGATAATTTGGTAACCCGCTCCCTGTGCCTCCGCCCAGGGGTTGAGCCAAATGGCCACCCGCGTGTGCACGTGGCCTACCGTAAAAAACGCCGCCGTCGCTCCGGCGATAAACAAAAAAACTCCCCCAAATATATACAGCCACCTGGCCGTGGCCACATACACCATGGCCAGAAAGGTAGCAAAGTAAATGAGGGCGGTGCCCAAATCCTTCTGAAAAACCAGCACCAGCAGCGCCGTAAGCCACATGCCCAGCAGCGGACCCCATGCCTGGGCCCCCGGCAGAAAGTAAGCGCGCCCGCCGCCCGAACGCCACGGGACCCTGTTTTCCACCAGGTAGCTGCCGAGAAACAATACCAGCAGCAGCTTGACAAATTCAGACGGCTGCCAGTGAAAAAGCCTCAGGTCCAGCCAGCTCTTTGCTCCGCCCATTTCCACTCCCACAAAAACGGGCAGCAGCAGGGCGATGATGCCGCCCAGGGCCAGCAGGTACTTATACTCTCCCAGCCACCGGTAACGCTGCCCCAGCAGGGTAGTGCAATACAGGGCCGCCATGCTGATAACCAGCCAGGCCAGCTGCCTGTAGCCGTAAGCCGGTTCCAGCCTGAACAGGAATATGATGCCGGTGCCCGCCAGTACATTGATAACCGGCACGATGTACGGGTCAAAACCAGCGTTCCGGTTTTGCCAAGTGAAGCTGAAGACCACAAACCCGGCAAACATAACGCAGGCCGCGCTGATAGCCCCCAGCCCCGGCAGCCCCGGATCATCCAGATAGAGGATTATTCCGCCGGTGAGGGTATAAAGAAAAGCCGCCAGTAGCAGTTTTCTCTCCCTGGAGCGTTTCTGCATCAATCCATCACCATGAGTATCATGGTTATGTTATCGTTGCTGCCGGCGCGCAGTGCCTCGGCCAGCAGCGCCCGCACCGCCGCGTGCGGTTCCGCTGCGGCCATTAACTGCCCAATCCGCTGCTCGCGCACGAAACCGGACAACCCGTCCGTGCAAATGAGCAGCCTGTCGCCGGCCACCAGCTGGTATGTAAAGATGTCGGGCTCCACCCGCGGGGCTAAGCCCAGCGCCTTGGTGAGAACATTGCGGCCCGGGTGGTGAAAAGCGTCCTGCTCGGTTATCACGCCGCCGTCAAGGAGCTCCTGCACCAAGGAGTGGTCGTTGGTAAGCTTTTGTATCTTTTCGCCGCGCAGCAGCAACACCCTGCTGTCCCCAACATTGGCCACGGTGAGCCGGTACCCTTCCACCAGGCAGGCGGCCAGCGTCGTTCCCATACCCCTGCGGGAGGCATTTTCCAAGGCCGACCGGTAAACCGCCGCGTTGGCCTGCTGTATGCCCAGCGCCAGCAGGTCCCGGGCCGCATATCCCCGGCCGGCATGCGTCCTGATATATTTCTCCAATTCTTCCAGGGCCATTCTGCTGGCCACGTCGCCGGCCAGGTGCCCGCCCATGCCGTCGGCCACGGCAAACAAGCCCAAACCGGGACAGGCACACAACCAGTCTTCATTTCTCCGGCGCACCGGTCCGCACTCGGTGACCTGACTCCACCTCATAATCCCACCTCATAAACCTGAATATCACGTTACCGATCTTGATGTGATCACCGTTTGCCAGCACTGCAGGCCCTTCCAGGAGTAGCCCGTTTAAAAAGGTACCGTTTTTGCTGCCCAGGTCTTCCAGCCAGTACTGCCCGTTGCGGCAATACAACCGCGCGTGCCGGTTGGAAGCAAACCGGTCGGGAATTACCACTTCGTTTTCCGGCCCCCTGCCCAGTTTCAATTCGCCGGCCAGCGGAAATTCCTTCCCCACCAAACCGCACGCGGAAGGCGCGCTCACCACCCGCAGTACCCCGGCCTTGTTCCTAAGGGCATCCGGCTGTCGTACCGGCGCGCGCGGTACAGTGCCCCGCAAGTCTTTCAGTAAGTAAGATAATAAAATGAATATAAATGCGTAAACCAGCACCAGAAACATGGTGCGCAAAACAAACAAAAAAATCTCCAAAAATCATTCCACCTTGAAAACCAGCACGGTTTTACCCAGTTTGATGATGTCGCCGTGGCCCAGCACCTTGTTTTCCACTTTCTCTCCGTTCACATACGTACCGTTGGTGCTGCCCTGGTCCCTGATGACGTACCGCCGGCCCTGGCGCATCACCACGGCATGCCGCCTGGATACGCTGGCGTCGGGCAGGTAGACATCGCACGTTTCCCTGCGCCCGAGAACCACCAGGTTGTCATCCAGTGTAAATTGCCTGCCCCGCAGCACGCCTTCCGTCACTTCCAGGCGAGCCGGCCGCTCGCCATTTACCGGCTGTTCCCGGAGCGAGCCGCCGCTGCAGACCGGAGTGTAGCACAGGGTATCTTCCGTTAGCGGGCTTAAATCCTCCGCCCGCGTAAAAAAACTTTCCACCCTGAACTTGCCCGGGGCAAGGTTTTTGTCTTCTTCGATGTGCACCGTCACCGGCCCCGGCAAAGTATAATTTTTTTCCACCGCCTTGCCGGCCAGGTAAGTGCTGAATTCAGACGACAACTGTTCAACAAAAGCCTTGGCGCGGGCATAATTGCCCGCATCCAGGTATACCACGTAACGGTTGGGCGCGTATACTTCACGCAGCCCGGGCCGGCTGCGGTCGCTCATCTCCCGGGCCAGTTTCCTGGCCACTTTTACGGGCTGCAAGTCGCCCTCGGACCTGTTTTGGAAAAAACCCTCAATATGCCTTTCCAAGTTGCTTTCCAGTTTACGCCAAAACCTCATTCCCGACCCCTCGCATTGACGCGCCGCCGCAGCTGGCCGCAGGCGGCGTCAATGTCCAGCCCCAATTCGCGGCGCACGGTGACCGGGTACCCGGCCCGTTCCAGCATCGCCCGGAAAGCGCGTACGTTCCGCGCGGCGCTGCGCCGCCACCCGCGTTCAGGTACCGGATTGACGGGTAATAAATTGATGTGGCAGTGAATACCGCGTAAAATACCGGCCAGTTCGCCCGCGTGCTGCTGCGAGTCGTTGACGCCGGCCAGCAGGGCGTACTCGAACGAAACCCGGCGGCCCGTAGTTTCCGCGTACGCGCGGCATGCCGGGAGCAGTTCTTCCAGCGGGTACGCTTTATTCACCGGCACCAGCCTGCTGCGCAGCTCGTTGTTGGGAGCGTGCAGCGAAACCGCCAAAGTGATGGACAGGCGTAGTTCCATTAGATCATATACGCGCGGCACTATGCCGCAGGTGGACAGCGTAACGTGCCGGTGGCTGATATTAAGCCCGTACGGCGCATTCACCAGCGTCAAGAATTTTATCGTGGCCGCATAATTATCCAGCGGTTCGCCCGAGCCCATCAACACTACGCGCCCCACCCGGCAGCCGGAATCACGCTGCATAGCCCAAATCTGGTCGATTATTTCCCCCGCCGTCAGGTTACGCACCAGCCCTTCCAGCCCCGACGCGCAGATCCGGCAGCCCATGCGGCACCCCACCTGCGTGGACAGGCAGGCCGAATAACCGTACCGGTAACGCATCAGCACGCTTTCCACCGTCTGCCCGTCGGCCAGCTCCAGCAGGTATTTTACCGTGCTGCCGTCGCGAGAAACCTTTTTCCCGGCCACGTTCAAGCCGCCGGCTCTAAACCGCCGGGAGAGCATTTCCCGCACGTCCCGGGGCAAACTGGTCATTTCCGCAAAGGAAGCGACCCCTTTGCGGTGCACCCAACCGGCAATTTGGGATGCACGGTACGCCGGCAAACCCAGGTCGGCCGTCACTTGTTTCAGTTCCGCCAGCGATAGGTCCCGCAAGCTAGGGAGATTTGCCATGCCCGCCCTCCCGTCATGTTGGCATTTTTACACCCGGCTGTTTATTTTCTTTACTGCACTCGCAACCGGCACCTGGCAACTGCTGCCGGGTGCTTTTCGCAACCTGGCAATAAAGAAGCCATCCAGGCCGTCGTGCAAGTGGGGCATAATTTGCAAGAAACCTTGCCGCAAAGTGCTGTCCCAGTCCAGGCTGTCGGGCAATAAGCCGGCCAGCGATTCCAGGGTAAAGTCGGGATGAGCCCTTAAAAACGCCTCCACTTGCCCCAGATTCTCCTCCCGGGTGATGGTGCAGGTACTGTAGACCAGGATTCCGCCGGGCTTTAAGGCGGCGGCCGCCGCAGACAGTATCTGGGACTGCAGGAGAGCCAGTTCCCGGATCTGCCCTTCTTTTTTGCGCCACTTGGCATCCGGGCGGCGGCGCAGCACTCCCAGCCCGGAGCACGGGGCGTCTACCAGCACGTAATCGGCCCATACCGCGTATTCCTCCGGCAGGTGCCGGGCGTCGGCCAGCAGGGTGCGCACTATCGTCACGCCCAGCCGCCGGCAGTTGTCCTCAATTAACTTGATTTTATGCCGGTGGACGTCCAGGGCCAGTATTTCACCCCGGTTTTGCATCAACTGGGCCAAGTGGGTGGCTTTGCCACCGGGGGCGCTGGCCACGTCGATCACCCGGGAGCCCGGCCCGGGGTGCACGGCCTGCCCCACCAGTATCGAGCTTTCGTCCTGGACCTGCAATAGACCCTCCCGAAAAGGGACCAGCCGCCCGGTGACAACTCCGCCACCCAACAGCAGGCAGTCCCGCGCGTACTTCCCCCTTTGCACGGCGATTCCCTCTCCGGCCAGCATGGCCATTACCGTTTCGGTATCCGCTTTGAGCGTGTTCACCCGCACCGTGTTGGGCGCCGGCCGGTTATTCGCTTCGCATAAGGCCGCCGCGGTCGTAAAACCGAACTGGTCCATCCAGCGGCGCACCAGCCAGGCCGGGTGCGAGTGACGCAGCGCAATATATCCCACGGGGTCCTGGCCCGGATCGGGATAAGGCAGCCTTTCCCGGCCCCGCACCAAGTTGCGCAGCACGCCGTTGACAAACTTGACTATCCCCTCGTGGCCGTGCCGGCGGGCCAGCTTGGCCGACTCGTTTACGGCGGCGGCGTCCGGAACCCGTTCCATAAACAAAACCTGGTAAGCCCCCAGGCGCAAAATATTACGCACCTTTGGGTCAAGCCGGGAAAGCGGCCGGCGCAAGTAAAGCCCCAGCGCCCAGTCCAGCGTGTTTAAACGGCGCAGGGTCCCGTATACCAGTTCGGTAATAAAAGCCCGGTCAAGCCTGCAGGGGTCCGCCTTGTCCAGGGCGGCCCCCAGGGCCAAGTTAACATATGCCCCGCGCTCTTCCACGTCCAATAGAACTTGCAGGGCCAGTTCTCGGGCATTAACCGGGGATGGCAATTCAATCACATCCAACACATAATTTAAATAATATTATGTTTGTTATTACGTCTTATTGCTTGTTAGAAAGAATTGAACGGCCTCATCCACCCGCTGCAGGGAAACCCGGGTGTTTTGGCACGGGCCCTCGGGCCGCAAGTTGGTGACACCCAGTACAGGTACGGGATTGGCATCCAGGATGCCGCTGGTTAAATCGCGCTCGCATGCAATGGCCACGATGGCCTTGGGGCGGTAGTCCCGCACGTACTTGCGGGCCAGCGTTCCGCCGGTGGCCATACCCACCCGGATGCCGTAACGGTCGCGCAGGTTTAAGATGTCATTGACGTTGCATTTACCGCAGCGGCGGCAGTTGTCAATGTTACCCGTCACCTTATGCAGGCAGTCGCTGTTTTGCAGGCAATGGGGCGCCAACAACAGCAATTGGTGCGGTTCGATTTTAATGCGCTTGGCGGAAACAAGATTATTATTTACGGCAATAAAGGAACGCTTTATCCGGTCCATGTCTATCCGCAGTATTTTGCCCAGAACCAGCACCAGCGGGAAAAATGTGTTCAGCGCCACCCGCATGGGCCCCTGCAAAAGACCCATTGGCCGGGAGCGGATGATGGTGAGCACTATGCCGGCCAAGCCGAAACCGGCCAGTACGATAACGGCGATGAGCGCCACCACCAGCAGAAGCAGAACCAGTTGATAGACCACCGACCGCTCCGGGCTGAACAACAAATACCAGATGGCCGCCGTCACCAACCCCACGGCCGCTACGCTTATGCCCAGCAGCCCGATAAACAAGCGCTTGCGCTCATAAACCTGCACCATGTTTTGCAACCTGATCAACCCCCGTCAGGGTGCTTGCCCAGCACCTCGCCCGGCAGCACCGGATTACCCCTTAAAAACAAGGCCGCCGGCATCTGCCTTTTGCCCTGCAGCTGCAGCTCTTCTATCTTTATTATTCCCCGGCCGGTTTGCACCAAAAGCCCCTTTTCCCCGTCCGCCGCCAGCACCCGGCCCGGCGGCCCGCCGCCATTGCCCGGAACGCGGCCCGGCACCGACACACGCCAGATTTTCAGCAGCTTGTCCCCCAGGTAAGTGCGCGCGCCCGGCCAGGGATGCAAACCGCGCACCTGGTTTTTCACTGCGACAGCGTCATTGGCCCAGTTGATAACTGCATGTGCGGTGGTCAGCGGCGGCGCGTAAGATGCAAGCGCGTGGTTCTGCGGCACGGGGCGAATTTGTCCTCGCGCCAGTTTATCCAGGGTTTGGACCAGCAACTGCCCGCCCAACGACGCCAAAAGGTCGTGAACCGTTCCCGCCGTATCGTCCTCACCGATGGTTATCCTGCCCTGCATAAGTATGTCGCCGGTATCCAAGCCTTCGTCCATTTGCATGATGGTGATGCCCGTTTCCTTTTCCCCGTTGATCACGGCCCACTGAATCGGCGCCGCGCCGCGGTAAGCCGGCAGCAGCGAAGCGTGCACGTTGATGCAGCCGTAAGGCGGCAAGTCAAGAATCTTTTTCGGCAGTATCCGGCCGTAGGCAGCCACTACAATAACTTCCGGGTCCAGCGCGTGCAGTGCGTTTAAAAACCCCGTTTCGCCGATTTTTTCCGGCTGGTACACCGGCAGGCCGGCTTGCCGGGCCAGCGTTTTCACAGGCGGCGGGCGCATTTTTTTGCCCCGCCCGGCCGGCCGGTCCGGCTGGGTGACCACGGCGGCTACGGTATGGTTGCTTTGCAACAGGGCACGCAGAGACGGCAGAGCAAAATCCGGCGTGCCCATGAATACGACCTTCATGGCTACCTCCGTTTACCGGTAAATTACTCGACTTTTCTTAAATTCTTGGCCTTATCGGTAAATAAAATACCATTTAGATGATCTATCTCGTGCTGCAGCGCCCGGGCAAAAAAACCTTCCGCCTCGATTTCCGTTTCGCTGCCTTTCCTGTTCAGCCCCTTTACCCTGATCCAGGCCGAGCGGGTTACCTCGCCCACCACGCCGGGAATGCTCAAGCAGCCCTCCGTACCGGTTTCCTCGCCAGCGGCGACCAAGATTTCCGGGTTAATCAATTCTACCAACCCTTCACCTATATCTACAACAATAACCCGCTTGGAAATACCGATTTGCGGGGCGGCCAGCCCCACCCCCTTGTTGGCGTACATGGTATCCCGCATGTTGTCCAGCAATTTAATTATATTGCGACCCAGTTTGGTAACGCGCTGTGCTTTTTCCCGCAGCACTTTGTTTTCGGCTTGCACGATAACGTATACGGCCAACTGGTTTTTGCCTCCTTATTTCATTGTCTTCACATAATGCTCATGGGATCGACGTCAACGCTTAGGGACAGCTCTTTGCCGGGCAGGTTAAAACCCGTGCGGCGCCGTAACTCCTCCATAACCCGGCGCAGTCCATGGTAGTCCGGGCTCCAGGTAATTACGTGCCAGCGATGAACCCCCTTTAACCGGGCCACGGGTGCCGGCGCCGGTCCCACTATGTATATTTTATCCCGATCCGCGCCTTTTACCAAGCCGTCCAGCAACTCGCGCAAGTTCAAGGCCGCCTCCCGCACCGCGCTTTCGCTCGCGCCGTGCACCAGCAGGCGGACCATTTTGGAAAAAGGCGGGTATCCCATGGATTTGCGCAGCGAAAGCTCGCGCCTGAAAAATGTATGGTAGTCGTGCCGGGCGGCAGTCTGTATGGCGTAATGTTCCGGCGTGTAAGTCTGGATCAGCACTTCGCCGGGGGTTTTCCCGCGTCCCGTACGGCCGGCCACCTGGGCCAGCAGCTGAAAGGTGCGCTCCCCGGCACGAAAGTCGGGCATGTGCAATGAAATATCGGCATTTACTACACCGACCAGGGTCACGCCGGGAATGTCCAGCCCCTTAGCTATCATCTGCGTACCCACGAGAATATCGGCCGCGCCCCGGCTAAAAGCGTCCAGTATACGCTGATGCGAACCCTTGCGCGTGGTGGTGTCGGCGTCCATGCGTAAAACGCGCGCTCCGGGCACCAAGGCCTGCAGTTCTTTTTCCACCCGCTGCGTGCCCGTGCCGAAGTAGCCTATCTGGCGGCTGCCACAGTCCGGGCAAAATTGCGGGGCTTTAACGGTATAATTGCAATAATGGCAGCGAAGCAGCCCGTCCATATGGTAGGTCAGGGAAATCTCGCACCGGAAACACTTCAATACCATGCCGCATTCCCGGCAGACAACGAGGGTGTTTAATCCCCGCCGGTTGAGGAAGATTATGGCCTGCTCTTTCTTTTGTAATCTCTCTTGCAGTTTGCGCTGCAGCAGGAAACTAAAAATGCCGCCGTTACCCGCCCGCAGTTCCTGGCGCATATCCACAACGCGCACCTCAGGCATACCCTTTCCTTCAATTCTTTTGGGCAGGCTTAACAGCTTATATGCCCCGCCGGGCAGAACCCGGCAGTAAGATTCCAGGGAAGGTGTTGCACTGCCCAGCACCAGCATACCCCCGCTCTTCCGGGTTCGGTACAGGGCCACGGCCCGGGCATGATACCGGGGCGTTTCCTCCTGCTTATATGACCATTCATGCTCCTCATCGATAATTACCAGGCCCGGGTCGGGGACCGGTGCCAGCACGGCGGAACGCGCCCCCAGCACCACCGGCGCCTCGCCGTCCTCGATGCGCCGCCACTCATCGTACCTTTCACCATCGGACATGCGGCTGTGCAGTACCGCCATGGACCTGCCGAAGCGGGCCCGGAAAATTTTGACCATCTGCGGAGTCAGGGATATTTCCGGCACCAGCGCGATGGCCTGGCGCCCCGCGCGTAAAACTTGTTCGATGCAGTGCAAGTAAACCTCTGTTTTCCCGCTGCCGGTCACCCCGTGGAGCAAAAAAACCCGGTGACCGCCCGCCCGCAGCGCGGCGTTTATTTCCCGCACTGCCTTTTCCTGTTCGGCGGTCAGCCGGACCCCGGCCGCGGCCGCGCCGGGCGGCGGCGAAGGATAAGGATCGCGCAGGGGAATCTCGCTTTCCACGCGCAGCCATTTACCGGCCGCCAGTTTATCCACCACCGATGGCGATGCGCCCGCCAGCGCTGCCAGGTGGCGCCGGCTTAGCCCCGGGTTTTTCAGCGCCGTTTCCAGCACCGCCAAGCTTTTAGGCGCCCGGCGGCCCATTTCCCGGCGCATTTCTTCAAGCTTTTCAGGTGTAACACGGCAATAGTAACGAGTTATGCGCTTGCCGGTGGTTTTCTTTAATACCGGAGCGATGACGGCGTGCAGGGCACGTACAGTATCGCACAGGTAATAGCTGGCTATCCACCTGGCCAAGTCCAGCTGGTCCTCCCGGAAAAACGACCGGTTGTCCACAAGTTCGATAATTTCCTTGACATTATCTACCACCTGCCGCTGGCTAAAGCCCACCACGAAACCGGTTACCCGCCGCCCGCCGAAGGGCACCCGCACGCGGTGGCCGAACCGCAAAGACCCGGCCAGGGCTTCCGGCACGCGGTACTGGAATGTCCGGTCGCTCCCTACTCCCGGCACCTCCACCAGCACGTCGGCATACAACTGCAACTGTTTCACCTTTCTTCCTACCCTGCTGCTTTAATTTAATTATAGACCATGGACAAAGACCCCTCAATCCATTTTATGAGACGACCGGCGGGCCGCGTTTTCTTCCCGCTCATTCCGTTCGCCCCCGGCCGGCGGGCGCTGCGGGGCGTGTACGATGGTGAGACTGTCAAAAATAATTTCCCTCTCATACTGCAGCTGGTTATCACGGTAATATCTCTGCCGGATTTCCACCCGGGGTACGAAAATGGAGAATTCATGGGGCACCGCCAGGTCCACCCGGCGGGCCATGGCCACCGCCAGTTCGCCGATTTTTATCATCCCGACGTCCTCTTGCTTGGCGCGGCGCAGCTTCTTTTTCAGCCTGTCCAGCAACATGCCTATTCCCTCATTATCCTTTATTACCATCTTATGTAATTTAAAAGCGTTGAGCAGCAACTTTACATAAAATAAAATTTGTCTTAACATTCCTTACAGTTTATTTATTCTAGCTTAAAAAAGGTCTGATAGAGTAAAAAAGGCGGCAAAAGTTCTCGGCAGGGAGGCGATACCTGGTGGATAAGGGATTGGCAGGTATTTATGAAAACTTGGTCAAGTATTTGCTGGGCATTGTCGCGGTTACTTCCGTGCTTATACTGTTGTTGATATTTTATTTTCTGATACGGGAAGGCGCCGGCTTGTTTTCCCACGTCAGCCTGCCCGGTTTTATTTTCGGCACCGAATGGCTTCCGGACGCCGAACCGCCGCGCTTTGGAGCTCTGCCGTTGATTACCGGCTCGCTGGTGGTTACGACCGGTGCAGGGATTATAGCCATAAGCATTGGCATCGGTATAGCCGTGTTCCTGGCCGAAGTTGCCCCGCGCAGCGTGCGCGAGGTCGCCAAAGCGGTTATCGAGCTGCTGGCGGGTATCCCCTCGGTCGTTTACGGTTTTCTCGGGTTGACCGTGCTGGCCCCGCTAATCAAGGACATGTTAAATTTGCCCAGTGCCCTGTGTGCCTTTACGGCTTCCATCGTGCTGGGCATCATGGCCCTGCCCACGGTGGTGAGCATTTCCGAGGACGCCCTGGATGCGGTGCCCCGCGAATACCGGGAAGCCTCCCTGGCCCTTGGGGCCACAAAGTGGGAAACTACCTGGCGCATTGTGGTGCCCAGCGCCCGTTCGGGCCTGCTGGCCGCGTCCATGCTCGGCTTGGGGAGGGCCATCGGTGAAACCATGGCCGTGTTGATGGTGGCCGGCAACGCCACCCTGATTCCCCACTCCATTTTCGACCCCGTCCGCACCATCACCGCCGACATCGCCGCGGAAATGGGCGAAACGGTGCACGGGGGACTTCATTACCAGGCCCTTTTCGGGCTGGGAATAGTGCTGTTCAGCATTACCTTCTTCATTAACATGGTAACGGACATCGTCTTTGCCAGGACTTCATCCAAGAGAGGTGCATCGTAATGCCGGCGGCCAAGCGCTTAAAGGAACAACTGGGTTTTAGCGCCCTGGCCGTTTTAACGTGCCTGGCCATTGTACCTGTCCTGGCCATCGTCGGCATGCTGGCCTGGAAGGGCTGGCCGGCCCTGACTTGGGAATTTTTAACCCAACCGCCCCGCAAATTTTTGACCCAAGGCGGCATCTTTCCAGCTATTGTGGGCACCCTGGGTTTAACCACGGGCACCATCCTGATAGCCCTGCCGCTGGGCATCGGTACCGCCATTTACTTGGTGGAATATGCCGGTAAAAATATCTTCACGCGGGTAATCAGGTTGGCCATCATCAATTTAGCCGGAGTTCCTTCGGTGGTTTACGGGTTGTTCGGGTTAGGGCTTTTTGTCCTTACACTGAAGCTGGGCAGGTCGCTGGCAGCCGGTGCGCTGACGCTGGGCTTTTTGACCCTCCCCATTATCATTTCCACCGCCGAGGAAGCGCTTTTAGCGGTACCGGACGATTACAGGCACGCCAGCCTGGCCCTGGGCGCCACCAAGTGGCAGACCATCAGGCGCATCGTCCTGCCGGCGGCGCTACCCTCCATGATCACCGGCGCCATCCTTGGCATCAGCCGCGCCGCCGGAGAAACGGCCCCCATCATGTTTACGGCAGCGGCCATTTACATACCCAGCCTGCCCAGTTCGGTACGCGACCAGGTCATGGCCCTGCCCTACCATTTATATGCAGTAGCCACCGAGGTTCCTAACGTACCGGACCACATGGCCTTCGGTGCCGCGCTTGTCTTACTTGCCATAGTAAGCGGCATGAACTTGATCGCCGTTGCCATTAGAACGAGGATGAGATTAAAACGCATGCGATAATTAATGCTATCTATGGCCTAATAATAAGGTGATCACATGGAAAACAAAATGGAAACCAGAAAACTAAGCGTGTACTACAAAAACTTCCAGGCCCTGTACAGCGTTGACCTGCCGATACAAAAAAATGCCGTCACGGCGCTGATCGGCCCGTCGGGCTGCGGCAAGTCCACTTTCCTGCGCGCCTTGAACCGCATGAACGAGGTGATCGAGGGCACTAGAGTGGAAGGGGAAGTATTGCTGGACGGTAAAAACATTTACGATCCCCGGGTGGACCCGGTGGCCCTGCGCAAGAAGGTGGGCATGGTTTTCCAGAAGCCCAACCCATTTCCCATGTCCATATTTGACAACGTGGCTTACGGGCCGCGCATCCACGGTATAAAAAAGAAAACGGACCTGGAGCAAATAGTGCATAAAAGCCTGGCGGCCGCCGCCCTCTGGGACGAAGTCAAGGACAGGTTATACAAATCGGCCCTCGGCCTCTCGGGAGGCCAGCAACAAAGGCTGGTCATAGCCAGGGTGCTGGCGGTGGAACCGGAAGTAATTCTCATGGATGAACCGGCCTCGGCCCTGGACCCCATTTCCACGGCCAAACTGGAAGACTTGATCCACCAGCTTAAACAGAATTACACCATAGTAATAGTAACCCACAACATGCAGCAGGCCGCCAGGGTGTCCGACTATACCGGTTTTTTTCTCAACGGTGAATTAATCGAATATAATACAACCACCGCCATATTCACGGCACCCCGGGAAAAACGCACAGAAGATTATATTACCGGTAGATTCGGTTAACAAAAGGAGTTAGACACTTATGGTAAGAGAGTCTTTTCATGAACAGCTGGATAAACTGCGGGGCGACATAGTACGCATGGGTAACCTCGTAGTAAACGCCATTGACATGGCCACCACGGCCTTCAAGCGGCGCGACATGGACCTGGCGGAAAAAGTGGTCATGGACGACGAAAAAATTGACAGGCTGGAGCTGGAGATCGAAAAGAAATGCATGTCCCTGCTGGCCCTGCAGCAGCCGCTGGCAAGAGACCTGCGCTTCATCGGCACCGCCTTGAAAATCAACACCGACCTGGAAAGAATCGGTGACTACGCCTGCAACATTGCCAAAATAGTGCTCACCATTGGCAAAGAGCCCTTTATCAAACCGCTGGTCGACCTCCCCCACATGGCGGAGCTATGCCGCCAGATGGTCAAGGATAATTTAAACGCTTTTATCAACCAGGACCGGGAAAAGGCGCTGGCAACCGCTAAAAAAGACCACGAGGTAGACCACCTGTACCAGGAGGTGTTCCAGGAACTGCTGGCGCTGATGATGCAGAACTCCCAAAACATCCGCCAAGCTACTTTCCTGCTTATGATCGCCAGGCACCTGGAGCGCATCGGCGACCATGCCACCAACTTGAGCGAGTGGATCATATATATGGTTTCCGGAGAAAGGTTGGAACTTAATGAAAAGCTGTTCTAAAACAGCCCGCAATGGTTTGTCACGCCGGAAAAACCTTTTCTGTGCTCGGCGGGCGAACCGCCGCAATCTCCCTTACCGGCCCGGCCCGTTGGCCAGGGCCTTGTCCTCTTTTATGGCGATGGCCTTGCTGGCCATCTTTACTTTTTGCCTTTCAATGGCCCCCATCTCACCCAGCACGTACTCCGCTATATTCACCGAGTGGTCGCCGATGCGCTCCATGTTGCTCAGCAAGTCCAGGAACACCGAACCTTCAGCGCCACCACAAAGGCCCTCGTTCAAGCGCATGATATGGCCTTCCCGGAATTCCTTCTCCAGGTTGTCAATGACCACTTCGTTCCTGATCACCTGCCTGGCCATAAAGCTATCGCCGGTTTCCAGCGCTTTTAAGGCCATGTTCAGCGTTTTTTCGGTCAGCTCGGCCATGGAGCGTATGCTGGCCACCGCCTCGTCGGAAAAGGTAATCTTGTTTTCCATGCTGTAAATGGACAATTCCACGATGTTGTCGGCATGGTCACCGATGCGTTCCAGGTCGGTAACCACCTGCAGCAGTGTGGTGGCGTAATTGGACTGGTCCTCAGTCATTTTTTTGTCGGCCGACAGCTTGACCAGGTAATCGGTAATATCATTATCCAACCTGTTGATTAACTCCTCTTTCTGCTCTAGGTACATGGGGTTAAGATCCTTGCTCCTGGGATTGAAAAAGAATTGCACCGATTCGCTGAAAAATTGCCTGGCGTGCCGGCCCATGCGCAGCACCTCCCTGGTAGCCTGCCCCAGGGCCACCGACGGGTTGGCTAGAAGCCTCGGCTCCAGGTAGCGGGGCTCCATGATAAACTGGGCGTCGGGCCCGGGCACTATCTTGGTCACGGCCCAGGCCAGGTAGCCGACAAAAGGCAGCTGGAGCAAGGTGTTGGTGATATTGAACATGCCGTGGGTTTGGGCGATCTGCATGCGGATGTTCAGCGTTTCCCAAGTACCCTCAAACCCCGGCAGCAGTACGAAGAAATAGTTGGTGGCCAGTCTTATAAACTCCGGGAAAATGCCCAGCAGAAACAAGGGCAAAAAAATAGCGGTACCGCTTAAGTTAAAAAGCGTGTGCGTCAGCGCCGCGCGGCGCGCGGCTATGGTGGTGCCGATGGAAGCAAGCAAAGCCGTCACCGTGGTGCCGATATTGTCCCCGAATAAAATGGGCACGGCCTGCTGGTAGGTCACGGCTCCCTGGTCGGCCAGGTTTTGCAGCACGCCAATGGTAGCACTGCTGCTCTGCACCACCACGGTCATAACCGTACCTATGGCCACGCCCAGCAGCGGGTTGTCTTCCACGCTGGTCATTAAATTGATAAAAACGTCCCAATCCTTGAGAGGTTTTAAACCATAACCCATAACGCTCATGCCGTAAAAAAGCATGCCGAACCCGAACAAAACCTGGCCCACGTTGGCCACCTTTTTGTTCTTGATGAAAAACATAAGTATAACGCCGACGGCTATTATGGGCAATGCGTAGTGTTCCAGCTTGAACCCGATCATGTAGGCTGTAATAGTGGTACCAATGTTGGCCCCCATGATGACCCCGATGGCCTGGCGCAGCGTTAACAGCCCGGCGTTAACCAGGCCCACCGTGAGCACGGTGGTGCCGCTGCTGCTCTGGATCAGGGCAGTGGTTAGCGCGCCGGTGATCACACCGCGCAGCGGGGTCTTGGTTCCCTTTTCCAGGAACTCCCGCATGCGCTTGCCGGCTACGGTTTGCAGCCCTTCCGACATGTACTTTATACCGAACAAGAACATGCCCAAGCCGCCCAACGCGCAAAAAACAATTTCCTGGATTGATAAAGACATGAGTTGTCCCCTCCGCGATTTGATCAATCCAATCCCACAGTAATTCTACCAGATCATCATTAAATTATTAAACTTAATATTTACTTATTTAATAATAATTTAACATAATTTATATTCACTACATCCGGCGGGCCCGCCTGCGGGCTAACACGCAGCGGCCGATTTGCACCACCTGCCGGCACTGCCGGGCCCACGGGTTCGCAAGCTTGGCCGGGTTCCAGAAATATAGGGAGTTACCCGTGGGATCGCAAACAAAAAAGCTTTTTCCAGCGCCGGAAAAAGCCGAACAGCCCGGCGGCTTTTTTTTTTCGCAACAGTCGCGGGCTATAATAAACCTTTATGATATCTTTACATTATTTACACTGTTTTTAATGCTAGTTAAAACACGTTTGTTATAGTTGGTGCTGAAAAAGGGCGCGCCCTAAAAACGAAAGGAGAGGTTATGTAAATGCGCAAAAAATTGCTGAAAGCATTCCCGTTAGTACTATTGCTGGCACTGATAGTCGTGTTGGCAGCCGGCTGCGGCGGAAACGCGGAAAATGGCGGACAGAACAATCAACAAAGCCCGGGCAGCGGGCAAGAACTAAGCGGCACGCTGAACCTTAACGGCTCTACCACGGTGGCTCCCGTGGCCCAGGCCTGGGCGGAAGCGTTCAATGCCAAGCACCCCGGCGTGGATATAGTGGTCACCGGTACCGGATCGGGCAACGGCATTGCGGCGCTCATTAACGGGACCACCGACATCGCCATGGCTTCCCGCAAAATAAAAGATAAGGAACGCAACCAGATCAACGGTACCGTCAAGGAATTTGTAGTGGGACGCGACGGCCTGGCCGTGATCGTCCATCCCAATAACCCGGTGGAAGAGCTGACCATGGCGCAAATCAAGGACATTTTCACCGGTAAAATAACCAACTGGCAGGAAGTGGGCGGCCCGGACGCGGACATTTACGTTTACACCAGGGACACCAGCTCGGGCACTTACGGTTTTTTTAAAGAATTTGTGCTTAACGATGAGGAATATACCAAAAACAGCAGGAAAACCGCTTCCAACGCTGCCATGGTCAAAACGGTGGCCCAGGAGGAATACGCCGTCGGTTACTGCGGCCTGGCTTTCGTGGATAATAGCGTAAAAGCCGTGCGCGTCAGCAAGGACGGCGGCCCGGCGGTGGAGCCATCCATTGAAAATGCCAAAGCCGGCCAATATCCCATTGTGCGCGATTTAAACATGTACACCATCGGTGAACCAGCGGGCTTGGCCAAGGCGTTTTTGGATTTCGGCTTCAGCGCCGAAGGGCAGGCCATGGTAGAGGAGGTCGGCTACCTGCCGGTGAGATAAACTTTTAAACACGGATATGGAAGTTAAAATACCACCGATTTTGCGATCTAAAGCTACCTTCCGGTGAAATAACCTTTGGTAACGGCGGTTACGCGGCAATTTCCCGCATTTACTGCCGTTTTTCTTTGGGCAGGGTAAAGAAAAACGCTGAACCTTTGCCCGGCTTGCTTTCCACGCCTACCGTCCCGCCGTGTATGTCAACGATGTGCTTGACGATGCTGAGACCCAGGCCGGTGCCGCCCTGCAGGCGGCTTCTGGTTTTATCCACCCGGTAAAACCGTTCAAAAACCCTGTCTATATCTTCGGGCGGAATACCGATGCCGGTGTCCCGCACCCAAACAACAGCGTCGCGCTGCTTTTCTTCAACCTCGATTTCAATCCTCCCCCCGGCGGGGGTGTATTTAATGGCATTGTCCACCAGGTTGACCATCACCTGCTCTATCATATCCCGGTCCAAGCGGGCCATGACGGGCCCGGCGGGCAGCCGCAGCTCGATGGTGAGGCCGGCATTTTCCGCCTGGCCCTGCAGTTTTAAAGCCGTGTCCCTAACCAGGGACGATACGTTCTCAGGCTTAAGTTTGAGCTTGACCTGTTTGGCCTCAATCCTTGACAATTCCAGTAAATCATGGATCAACCTTTTTAGCCGCCCGGCTTCGTTATCGATTATTTCCACGAACTCGCGGCACGTTTCCGGGTCGTGCATGGCCCCGTCCAGCAGCGTTTCGGTAAAGCCTTTCACCGCCGTCACCGGGGTTTTCAACTCGTGAGAAACGTTGGCCACGAATTCCGAGCGCACTTTTTCCAGCTTCCGTATTTCGGTGATATCGTGCAAAACCGCCACCACGCCGGCCAGGTTGCCCGTATGATCGAGGACAGGGGAAATGACGACCTGCAGAGTTGTTTCCTTAGGTGCAGCCATCTTTATTTCCCGCTCCACCACTTGACCGCTTTCCAGCGCAGTCTTTATGGCCGCCGACAGCTCCGGGTGCTTGAGCGAAGCGTCATAGGGCAGCCCGGAACCCGGGAAGGAAAAATATTTTTCCGCCGCCGGGTTCACCAGTTCCACCCGCCCTTTACCGTTAATAATGACGACGCCGCTGATCATGCTGGCCAATACCGCCTCCAGCTTATTTTTTTCCTCGGAAACCTGCCTGACCTTATCCTCTATGGTTTCCGCCATCTGATTAAGCGTACCGGCCAGCTCGCCGATCTCGTCGCTGCTCGTCACCTCGGCGCGTCCCCGAAAATCCCCCCGCGACATGCGCCGCGCCAGGGCGGACAGCTTTTCCACCGGTTCCGTCACCCTTTTGCTCAGTGCCAGGCTGACGGCGGCGGTAACGAAAACGGCCAGCATAATGGCGCCCAGTGCCACCGACCACAGCCGGGAAAAGGCCTGTCGCGTTTCCGCCAGGGGCAGCGCCAGGCGCATGAACCCGGCGGTCGTACCGTTTCTGGTAACGGGTACGGCCACGTACATCATGCCCGTATCCAACGTCGTGCTGTGCCGCACGGCCATTCCCACACCACGGGACTTAGCTTCGATAACTTCCGGCCGGTCCAGGTGGTTTTCCATGTCCCGGGCATCCCTTTCCGAGTCCCCCAGCACCGTCCCGCCGCGGTCAATAATGGTGACGCGGGCCTTTATGTCGGCGCTTATTTTATCCGCCAGCTCTTCCATGTTTTCGCGGTTCCAGTCGAACCCGGCGTTGACCAAGCGGCAGGCCAGCTTGGCCTGGGTTTCCAGCCGCGTTTGCAAGTTGCTGTAAAAATAATCCTCCAGCGAGTTCAACAGGCAAAAACCCAGTACCAGCATGGAAAATATGACCAGCACAATATATGTTGTCATTAACCGCCAGCGAAAGCGCTTGAACATACTCGACCTCTCACCTAAACATCCGGACCTTTCAATTTATAGCCCACTCCCCTGATGGTTTTGATATATACCGGGTTTTTAGGATTGGGCTCAATTTTTTCCCGCAGGTGGCTTAAGTGCACATCCACTATTCTGGTATCGCCGTCGTAGGTATAGCCCCAAATGTGATTGAGCAGGGCGTCCCTGGTCATTACCCGGCCGGCGTTGCGGGCCAGAAAATGCAGCAGCTCGAATTCCTTGGGGGTAAGTTCCACCTGCTGCCCGTTGACGTACACCTCGTGCCTGGCGGTGTCGATCACCAAGCTGCCGACGGTGATTTGTTCGCCGCCGGTTTGCTTTTCCCCTGCCGAAGTACGCCTGAGCACGGCTTTGACGCGTGCCACCAGTTCACGGGGGCTGAAGGGCTTGGTAACATAATCGTCCGCCCCCAGTTCCAACCCCAGCACCGTGTCTATTTCCTCGTCCCGGGCGGTAAGCATGATTACCGCCACCGGCCATTCTTCGCGGCGGATGCGCCGGCAGACTTCAAAACCGTCCAGCCCCGGCAGCATAATGTCCAGCACCACCAGGTCCGGTTTCTCCGCGCTGATGATTTCCAGCGCCTCTTCCCCGTTGTAGGCCTTTAGCGTTTGGAACCCCTCTTTTTCCAGGTTGAAGGTAACCAGCCTGACGATGGACTCCTCGTCGTCGACAACCAGCACCTTGTATGCCATCGTTTCACTCCTTGTTGGTGGGGCGTCACCCGTGTTCGCCAATCAACCTACCGACCCCTAACCCGCGGCTGACCCGGCAGAGCAGCCCTCGCTAGTTCTCCTATTCAAATTCTCTTATTCAAATTCAAATACGGGCGTGCTGAGATAGCGCTCCCCGGTATCGGGCAGCAAGGTGAGCACGGTCTTGCCCGCGCCCAGTTCCCTGCCCACCGACACGGCGGCGTGCACGGCAGCGCCGGAGGAGATCCCCACCAGCAGGCCTTCCTCCCGGGCCAGCCGCCTGGTCATGTGAAAAGCTTCCTCATCATCTACGGCAAAGGGCGCATCCACCAGGGAAAGGTCCAGGTTGCCGGGCACAAAACCGTCCCCAATACCTTGGATGCCGTGTGGGCCCGGTTTACCCCCGGACAGGACCGCCGACCTCTTGGGCTCCACAGCGTACACTTTTATTCCCGGATATCTTTTCTTCAGCACCCTGGCCACGCCGGTCAGCGTACCCCCGGTGCCGACGCCGGCCACAAGGGCATGGATTTCGCCGTCCACCTGTGCCAGTATTTCTCTGGCCGTCGTTTGCTCGTGAAATGCCGGGTTGTCGGGATTAGAAAACTGGTCCGGCATCCACGCGCCTGGAATTTGCGCCACCAGCTCCCGCGCCTTGTTCATTGCCCCGGTGATATCTTCCGCAGCGGGAGTGAGCACCACTTCGGCCCCGTAGGCCCTGGCCAGCTGCTGCCGCTCCCTGCTCATGGAATCCGGCATAACCACGATAACGCGGTACCCCTTAACAGCCCCCACCATGGCCAGCGCAATGCCCTGGTTGCCGCTGGTCGGTTCGACGATAACACTCCCCGGATTGATTTTTCCCGCTTTTTCGGCAGCTGTAATCATGCCCAGCGCCGCCCTGGCTTTGGCGCTGCCGCTGGGATTGACCATTTCCAGCTTGGCCAGTATTTCCGCCGGGCATCCGTCCTTCACCTTGTGCAACCTGACTACCGGCGTTCGGCCCACCAGTTCTAAAATGTTGTTGTTTACGCCGCTCATAACCTGTTTACCTTCCCTACCTTCCCTCCAGTTTATTGACAGCGCTGAATATTGTCTATAAAATTCTACATGTGGGGGAAATACAGTTGACTGAGGAAAATGATGCCTATTGGGCCATAAGAACCATAATCGAACTTACCAAAACATACGACCTGCTGGAAGACGTCCTGAGCAGGCATTTTGCCCGTTTCGGCCTGTCGCAGCCCAAATTCAATGCTCTTATGCAGCTGCGTCAGGCGGGCGACCGGGGTCTGTCTCTTTCGGAGCTTGGCGAGCGCATGCTGGTGAGTAAGGCTAACATTACTGGTTTGATAGACCGGCTGGAAAGAGACAACCTGGTGGTCAGAGAAACCGACCCTGTGGACCGTCGTGTTTGCCGGGCTAGACTCACCGCCAAGGCCCTGCTCCTCATGGAAAATATACTGCCCATTCACACGGTTTTTACCCGGGAAGCCATGTCCGGCCTGAGTACCGAGGAAAAAACCAGGCTCGTAGAATTACTGCAAAAGTTGCAGGCCGGCCTCAACAAAAAATAAAGCTATTTGGTTAATATATTTACATTTAATATGTTGAATAGTACAATAGTAGCAAGGAGGTGCGGCAGCGTGACTTGCGACAGGTGTCATAGCCAAATAAGCAAAGATCAAAGCTACGAGTGGTACGGCAAGCGGCTCTGCGAGGACTGTTATATTGACGTCCTGCAACCGCCGAAGCCCTGCGATCCCGCCGCAGTAGCCAGCGCCAAAGCTACGCGTGCCCAGCTTGGCCTGCGGGGAGCGGAGGGGCTGACGCCACTGCAGAAGCAAATATACGAGTTAATCAAAGAAAAAGGGAAAATTACCCGCGATGAACTGGCCCGTCATTTCGACCTGCCCCAGTGGGAGCTGGAAAAGCAATTTGCCGTGCTGCGCCACTGCGAACTGGTCAGGGGGTTCAAGGAAGGCCAAACCACTTACCTCACCCTTATGACCAACCAAGATGCAAAGTGTTGACAAAGGGCGCTTCCGTTAGCTAACTCCAAACTCCGCGCCGGAAGCGCCTGCCAAGGTATCTCAACAGCCTTAAGCAGCAGATTAACCTGCTGCCTCTTGCTTTTGCGCCCGCAGCTTGACAACCTCATCCCAGATGCGGTGGCTGAGCTCCAACTTATCCATCAAAGGGAGGGATTCCACGCGCCCGTCCGGGAACAACAGCTTGGCCAAATTGGTATCGGCACCGAACCCGGCCCCCGGCTGGGTCACATCATTAGCCACAAGCAAGTCCAGTTTCTTATCGTGTAATTTTTGCCGCGCGTTGTCAATCAGGTCCTCCGTTTCCGCCGCAAAACCCACCAGCAGCTGTTGTTCCTTCTTCCTGCCCAGTTCCCGCAAAATATCCGGGTTTTTTTCCAGTTCGATAACCAGGCTGTCCCGGTCTTTTTTTATTTTCTGCGGCGACGCCGTGCGCGGGCGGTAGTCCGCCACGGCCGCAGCCTTTACCACTACATCCACATCCGGGTACAGACCCATCACCGCCCGGTACATCTCTTCGGCAGTCTCCACGCTGGTCAGCTTGACGCCGGCGGGAGGTTCCAACCCGGTAGGACCGGAAACCAGGTAAACCTGTGCGCCCCTGTCCACCGCGGCCTCGGCCAAGGCATAGCCCATTTTGCCCGAACTGCGGTTGCCGATAAAACGCACCGGGTCGATGGGTTCCCGGGGACCGC
>ENA-OSAF01000082-OSAF01000082.1-marine-sediment-metagenome-genome-assembly--contig:-NODE-82-length-39991-cov-84.983549_pt1 | contig 39991 bp, 41 predicted proteins | sample MGYA00237872_ERZ529318 | MGnify/ENA primary metagenome ERZ529318 (study PRJEB26369, sample SAMN03142813) | marine sediment metagenome | biome: marine; feature: borehole; material: sediment... | reverse complement strand
CGAAGATGAGGGATGGGCCCACCGTGCGCTCCCCCAGGGCGGCCAGACCCCCCTCTTGATAGGCCTCCTGCACCTTCACCTTGTCCGCAAACTTGGAAAGGGAGCGGATGAGGGCGTCCACGCCCCCGCTGGCCCGCAGGCGATCCAGCCGGCCCAGGGTGCACAGCACCCGCTGGCGGACCTTCCCCCCCACCCTGCGGTTCTCTACCAGCTGGAGGTAGGTATACTTCCCCACCCGTTTCCTGCGTACGAACACCGTCCTCTCCTACCACCACGATCGTAGCGGATGAAGCGTCGGTTGTGAAGCGAAGAGTAGGGGACATTCGTCACTTTATTGGCACTACAAATCCCGCCTTTTCAGGGACCGGGGACCAACAGATCTGCATTTCCAGCGCCGCCCCGCCTCCCAACTGTAGAAGATGGGTGTAAAGGACCATTGGTACCTTCCTCACCCCGCGGTGATACTACACTCACTCTCCCAGCAGATCTTTGTAGTCGAGAAATCCACGACTGCCCAGATAATGGATCGCCTGTTCTGCCACCTGTCTCGCGTTGGGGGCTTTCAACGCCAATTGGAGAATCTGTCGAATGTGGTCTCGGCCTGTATAGAATTCCCACCCTCTGATATCGGCTTCAGCAATCATCTTCAAGCATTCCACAGATTTCAGGGTGTGTGTTTCGGCCGTTTTGGCAAGTTGTTCCAGAACCATATGAACAGGTTCTGTTTTGCCTACGATTTGCAGGGATGCGATCAACTGGTCAAGAGCCCAGTCCACATCGAACTTCGCGGACACAAACCACCAGCCAAAAGCAGCCAACTCTTTTGCAAATTCACTTGGCGACGGAGACCTTCTGGCTTGCTCAAGACGGGATTCCCAGAGGTTCTTGAGGCGTTCGATGATCTCCTCAGGGATTTCTTCCTCAGTTTGTTTCAGGGCGCGTCCTACAAACTCCAACGCATGGCCCCGGAGAGTATCGGGCGCTTTTTCCCAGAAGGTTGCAAGTAGAGGATCGTCCAGAGAAAGTTTTCCACGCCAGTGGAACACCATAAGATGCTCTGCCAGTCTCTTGTCGGGATCGGCGGGCCAACGCGTGTCCCCTTTCAGATGGCCGACCCGCTTCACTGCATGGCCATACTGCTCGCGAAAGAGATCCAGGACATTGTCATAAGGCCTATTGAACACGACATAAGTATTCCAGGCAGCATCAAAGTAGCTCTCCTCCTCTTCGTTGAGGGGGAAGATTTGCGTGGCATGCTCACGGGCCCACTGCTCATCTAGAAGGACAAGCCATGGGAACCATTGCCCATAAACGGCTCGGATTGCCAGAGAGGAGTCGTGAGCGGGATCCAGGTGCGCTTCGAGGACCTCGCCCACTTCTGGCATTTCCTTAAAGCCTCGGGCTAAGCGTTCGTGGGTGTCGGTTTGCTTCTCGAGGTATCGACGAATCCATAAGGCGTATCGAATAACGGCATGCATCGCTGCGCCTCGGGTTGTGTTAATGGATAGTGCGGCAGGAGCCATATTGGAGCCACCGTAGCGCAACTCGTCCTCCGGTGTGGGGTCCGGATCCTCTGTTAGTTGCCGCAGGATGGCCCACACCTCTTCACGATGCCCAATTGAGATCTCCCCAGCGCCCTCTTGAAAGCCAGCGGCGAGAAGATCCGCGATGGCCTTTCGCGTCCATCCCCAGTCGGGATCTGCTTCGAAGTCGTGTACTTTGCGGCCAGGAATATCCCGTGGTTGGGTGACAACCCATCGACAAAGTTGGAGTACCTGGCTCCAATCGAAGGTTTTCTTGTGCTTCTGAAGAGCTTCCCGAAGACCGTAAAACAAAGATCGAACGTATGTAGGGTCCAACCCCCGAAAGCGTTCCGCCTGCTCCGCAAAGCGCCGTGGATCCTCTGCCACCACCGAAGCCAGAACTCGGCCGAGTCCTTCAGGTGAAGGCTCCCGGAACATATTCTCTGGAGGTTGCCACGTCTTGAGAAATGTCACGATTTCTTCGACCGACATTGACTTAAGTTCCTCGGCGCTCTTTGGGTTGGCTGGTCCGATCCAGCCGAACTCCATATATGCAGGGAACTCCAGATGCTCTGGCTCGCCATATTGCTGAACCAGCGTTCGATACCGATCTCGCCACACTTCGGGCAGGTTTTCGGGACCAATCCAGGCCAGCCGATCCCGCTGCCAGATCTCACGGTAGCGGCTGATTTCTTCCTCTGATGGCATCCTGTTGTGTTCCCTTTGCCACCGTTCCCTGAACCGCTCGATGTCAGGGCCCTCCTCAATCCATTTAAGAATCGTCTGCTGATCATCGGGCGAAAGAGCTGAGAAGCATTCCCTTAACAAGAGGATATATTCGTGCCGGACACCTACATCTTCGAAGAGAGCGCGATCGGTCAATCGAGCGGCTATAAGCCCTTTGCCCTGCTCACGGAAAATCCTCAGAAGATGCAGAGAAATCCGCCGGAAGACTTTCCATTGCCTGCCTTCGAGGAAAGTTATGATTTCCTCTAGGGGTACACTACCTAATTTTACCGCAATCTCTGCGGCGTCGCGGATCCCTGTGACCAACACATTTTTGATATCACCGTCAATGTTCTGGAGATAATCCTCAATGGCGGGACGCCAGATGAAGGAGGCATCCTCGTCTTTTTGGCCTTTGCCCTGACGCAGCGAAAACCGGATGGCTTTGTCGAGGAGATGACAAAGTAACTCCAGAGCAAGAAACGGTGCAGCCCGGACAAGCTCTGGATAGTATTTCTTCAAGATTTGTTCGTAATGCCACACATCAAAACGGGGCCTGGGTTTCGGAGGCAGCGAATACGACCCTTCTCCTACCGTGCTTACGGATCTCTCATCGGGTAATACATCCAACAGCACAGAGGCCAGGCGCAGGGCCTCCTCGGTTTTCCCATCCTTCGCCCAATAGGCTATGAGCGCCCCAAGTTTCTCAGGCAAAAGCAGATAAGAGGTTTCAGCCCACTTCAGCGCTTTTTCCACAAGGGTGGCTGAAATCTCAGGCGGCATGGCAAGGGCGGCATCTATAAGGTCGCTAAGCACTGCAACGTTCTCAGTATCGTCCATCTTTCTAATAATTTCCGCCACGAGCTCGGGCTTGTGCCTACCCATCCGCGCCAAGTAACGTGCCTCGGGCCAGGGTGGAAAACGGATAGTGCCTTCCTCCTCATCCCGCATCGGCTGTGGAGGATGCTTAAAGAAGCCCTTATTCCTCCAAAGTGGCTCCAGCCATTCGGGGTTTTCAAGTCGGTCAAAGAAATAGCCCCGTGTTATCGCGTTATTTGGGATTTTCTGAGCCAGCGTTTTAACATCATCCCTCGTTGGTTGCCTTTGGATCAATAACCTGTCCAATGCCTGGATCCAAGTGAGAAAGTGTTCGCGTACGGCTTGTAGCAGTACATCTATCAGGGTTTGGCTTCGATTCCATAAATCACTTATCTCTTTCGGCGACCGTGGTACGCCAAGGCCACGACGATGTGCAAAACCATGCAACTTGGCGGCAAGCTCAAACCATGCCTCGGCTGCAGGTGTATTCTCCCCAATACCTATAGCAGAGAGAATTTGCTTGATTTCCTCTTTATGCCGGCCGTCCCCCTCGCTGATCGCCGAAGCATCTTCTGCCACGGGCTTCAATACCTCACGAAAGGCGCTTTCGATTTCACGCAAGAGATGAGCCACCAGGTGCGCTGTGCTATGGAGTGCCTCAGAATTGGCCATTAACCAACAGGCGTCCCGGAAGAATGCCGCTGGTCCAGGGCCAACAAGTTCCCGCAGATCCTCATAGATCCGCTTTTGACGAGGATCAGGAAATTGAAACACTGAGGTGGCCAGTTCTTTAGGTTCCATGTCTATCTCTTGTTCTCCTCTATAAATCGCTCCACAAATTCCCCCGGTACCCGGATTTTGGCCGTCATCAGGTGATGAAGCAGGGTCTTGAACAGGTCATCCAGGGCCCGCTTGCGGTTTTCCTCGGCCTCGATTTTGCGATCCACCGTTTGCAGGATGCGGGCGATTTCGCGCTGTTCGTCCAGGGGTGGGAGGGGAAGATGTATCTGCCTGATGCGAGTTAAGGCCAACTTTGGCTGAGATGTTTTTGTAGAACGTTGATGAATCTGTGTTTGACAGTGTTCACTTGTAAGCGCATAAACGAGATACGTTTGCGACAAATGGTCCTGATCGAGGATAATGAGTTTCGCGGCATTCTCAGTTAAGTTTGCCCCGTCGAGTTCAGGTGGGACGGTGCCAACGAGGCCGATAGTGCCCGCTATAGAGATGTACACATCTTGAGCAGAGATAGTATAGCGCTTTAGGATCTCGTAATCCTTTGGAGTGAGGTATTTGAGGTTTTGTGTATCAATAGAGCCATTCCGAAAGTTTGTAACTCTCAAGTAAGGATATGGCGTTGGAGTGTCCGCAAACTTATGCCCCTTTGGGAGACGCTTGCCACCACGTACTTCAACTACTTCTCCCAACCTCACCACGCGCCAGTGGGCGGGGATGGGGCCGATGGGGGTATCCTGCAACGCCACCTGGTCGGCCTGGTCCACGGGCACGGGGCCGTAGGTGAAGAGGTGGCGCATGAGGGAGCGCTTGAGGTCGCGCAGGGCGGCGATGACACGCTCCGTGGCCTCGCGGGCCTCCTGCACCGCGCGCAACACATGGGCAATGGCCCGTTGCTCGGGCAGGGGTGGGAGGGGGATGGGGAGCGTTTTGAGTTGACTCACATAGAGGTGTCCGCCCTTCACTTTGGAGCGGATGATGTTTCGCGTTCCTGGCAGCATCATCACACCGAACAGAAAGTAAGGGTCTGCCTGAAGAGCACGTATAACTGTCAATTCAGCCACAAAGAATGCACCTTCAAGAGCCTTTGGTACTATTCCAACCTTCTGCCCCACGACTTGTGGTGAATGTCCAGCATTCAAGATGAGAATGTCCGCAGCTTTAACACGAACGGAGTCCCCAAGGTCTATGGTGGTGAAGCTACGCTCACCACGAGGAACAACCGACACTTGGGCCCCATCTTCAAAATCTTTGACTTTGATAATTCGGTAGCCTGTCAAGTCGTCGTAATATTCGCGCCGAGGAGTTCGGCCTTGTTTTACATAAGCCACCTCCCCCAACCGCACCACCCGCCACTCTTCGGGCAGGGGGCCGAGTTCGGTCATGCGGTAGCCGGCGGGCAAATCTTGTACGTCGGTATGGGATTCAGGCATTTTGTTTTCTCTCCACATCGTTTTGCCCCTTTGGTGCCCCTTTTATGCCCGTATCCTCCTTTCGGCCCTTATTTTCTGGGGCACTACCAGATACGGCAGCGTGTCCGATAAATGGCCGATATGTGTCCATTATGGCCGATATGCGTCCGTTAACGAACCAAAGCATAGCGTCTTCCCCTTTTCTCTCCCCTGGCCGTTACCAAACCTCTCTTCACCAGTGCTTGAAGATCGCGCTGAATGGTCTTGACAGAAACTTCGGGAAACCGTCGTTGGATCTCGCCTACGGATGCGCTCCCGGTGTGGCGCAAGGCAGCGATGATTTGGACTTGCCGCTCCGTTAACCCCATTGCCCGCAACCGTTCCGGCGTGTAGGGGTCTTTGAGAAACACCACCTTGAAGCTTCCCGACTGCTCCACAAACTCCGGCTCGGGAAGTCCCTGAGCCCTGCACAGCTCGATGATGCGCGTAGTCCCCGTTCCCCAGTGCTCGATCAAACCCGCATAGTAAAAAGTACGGGACAGGAGAGGGTTGCGAGGGATGGAAGGATGTTCCGGTTCCCGAAGTTGGTCTATCCGAATACCTTCGGGCAGTCCACCAGGATTCCAAATTTGAAGGCGGTCTTCAGTGATGCGAATCTGGATGTCTCCGTAAGCTGTGTAATCCCGGTGGATGAGAGCATTGATCACCGCCTCCCGCAGGGCCTCCAGAGGATATTCCCAGGTTTCTCTGCGTTGCAGCCCTTCCAGCGTAGGTTTGGTAACCTGAACATCAAAGCGAACTTGCAGTACTTGGCGGAAACGGTCCATAGCAGCGTTCAATTGCTGCCAAAGGGTGCCTTCGAATTCGTGGCTGTCCAGGATCTGATTGCCTTTGAACAGGCCGATCCGCAACCGAGCGTGGGGGAAGAGGAGCTGAGGGCGGCGAGCAAACAGGAGAACCCCGGCGTTGGTGAGCCTGTTCCCCTGAAGCAAACCGAGGTTTTGTAGCGTGCGCTCTGGTTCGGAGGGTTCAATCTGCGGAAGCCTATCCCTTGCTAATCTGGCGAATTGAACGACTTGCTCTGGGTCTATCTCCTCAGGACCCCAGGGGCTGGTCAGACCATCCCAGGTTTGCAAGGAACGTTCCAGCAACCGACGCGCAAGTTGCTCGGGAGGCATATCGCGGTTAACGGTGCCAACTCGGGTCAAATACCTACCCCGATAGGGGACCACTCCGCGAATCGGCTCGACCTCTATGACGATCACCTCACGTCCTTGAAGTTCCCTCACCTGGATGGAGGGGGTAATCCCGAGTTTGGAAACAATGGTGTTCGCAATCCGCTGAAGTTCAGCATCATCGGTCACAGTGCCCACTACGGTTCCGTCCTTTCGCACGCCGATGAGGCATGTGCCACCGTGGGTATTGGCGAACGCAGCCAGGTCCTCTAAGGCCTTGTCGGTCCAGCGTTCCTTGAGTTCTAAGATTTCGCTTTCTTTCAACCGACCCATCGCCTCACTTACCGCTGTTACGTCCCTCAAAGATCTCCACGCCACAGCGGGAGGCCGCCGCCCGGAGTGCCCCATCCTGGGTGGCTAAAGGAAGTCCCTGACGCAGGGCGAGATCCAGATAGGCCGCATCATAGACAGATAACCTCTGTTCCCGCGCCAGAAGGAGCACCTCGCCGAAGATCCGCTCGGGATTAGTTTGTTCCACAACAATTGGCAGGGCTTGGAGATACTCCAGGAAGCGGGCCACCGTAGCCTGGGTGATCCGCCCCCTCCTCTCTGCGATCAAAAGCGCATTGGCCACCTCCAAAGGCCAGATAGCCGGAACCACCGCTTCCCCGTTCTCCAAGGCATCCAGCACCGCGTCGGTATACAGGTTGCTTTCGTCCTCCAACCCCCAGGCCAGAGCCACAGACGCATCCAGCACCATCAAGGCCTGTGCCATCACATCCGTCCCTCTTCAATCAGGTCCTTGATCTTCAACCCCCCCAGGGTTTTGTTCTTCCGGAACTCCTTGAGGGCTTCAATCACTTCCTTCACATTTCTTCTCCGGGCAGGCGACACGGGCTCCAGCACTGCCACAGGACGACCGTGGCGGGTGATCACAAACCGTTCTCCCTTCTCCACTCGCCGAAGGAGTTCAGAAAACCTGGTTTTTGCTTCGTACGCGCCGATCTCAGGCATGACACTCCTCCTTCAGACTGGTCTAAGACCGGTCTAAATATAAGGGGGACGAAAACCAGGGTCAACGCTTGGCGTTTCCGATCCCATCCAGACCCAGTTCCCGCAACACCTCCCGCAGGGCACGATCCGCTTCGGCTCGTTCCTCCTCCGCCTCGCGCAGCCGCACCACCGCTTCCTCCAGGGGCAGCATGTCCTCCCCATCGTTCTGAGCCACGTAGCGGCTGGGGGAGAGGTTGTAGTCGTTGGCCGCGGCTTCCTCGTTGGAGATAATCGCGCTCAAACCTTCCTCCGCCCGCCATTCGCCGTAGACCCGGGCGATCCGCTCGATGTGTTCTTCCGTGAGGTAGTTCTTGGGCCGGCCCTTGGCGAAGAGCTTGGAGGCGTTGATGAGGAGGATCTCCCTGGGATGGCGCTTCCGCTTGTTGATCACGATGATCACCCCCGGGGCAGTGGTGTTGTAGAAGAGGTTTTCCGGGAGCAAGAGCACCGCCTCGATGAGGTCGTGCTCCACGAACTGCCTCCGGATGTCCCGCTCTCGGTTGCTCCCGGAGGTACCACTTCCCCGGGAGACCGAGCCGGTGTCGATAACCAAGGCCAGCCGGCCGCCCTCGTTCAGGGAGGCATACATGTGCTGGATCCAACCCCAATCGGCGCTGGAGGAGGGCGGGATGCCGAAGCGGAAGCGGTCGTATGGGTCGTTCTCATAGACCCCCTGGGGGAAATCCTGGTTCCACATGGGATTGGCCACCACCAGGTCGAAGGTCCGCAGGCGGCCGTGGGCGTCGGTGAAGGCCGGGCGACGCATGGTATCCCCCAGGGCGATCTCGGCCTCCATGTCGTGGATGAAGGCGTTCATCTTGGCCATGGCGTAGGTGGTAGGGTTGATCTCCTGGCCGAAGAGCTTGAGGGAGGCCACGTGGGGCGGGAGCACGCGGCGGCCGTTCTCCTCCACACCGTGGGTTTCCAGGAGCCGCAGGTGGCATTTGATGAGAAGACCGCCGGAGCCGCAGCACGGGTCGTAGACCGACATCCCGGGCTCGGGCTCCAGGATCCTCGCCATGAGGATGGCCACCTCCCGCGGGGTGTAGAACTCCCCGGCGGATTGTCCCTGTCCCTCGGCGAACTTCCGCAGCAGGTACTCATAGGCCCGGCCCAGGATGTCCGGCTCCACGTCGTTCAGGCCCAGGCGGTAGCGGGAGAGGATCTCCACCAGGCGGCGGAGGTATTCATCGGGCACGATCCGCTGGCCGGCGGCGGTGGCGTTGAAATCCACCAGGTCGATGACCCCCTGGAGCCTCGGGTTCTCCCGGGCCACGGCCCGCACCGCGTCGGTGAGGTACTCCCCCAGGCCCGTGGTCCTGGTGCGGATCGCGCTCCAACGCGCCTGGGGCGGGATGTAGAAACGGACGAGCTTGTGGTCCTCTTCCACCAGGCGCTCGGCGTTGTACCGTCCCCCGAGCTCCTGGGCCAGGGATTGGAGCTCGTCCTCGAAGACGTCGGAGAGGCGCTTGAGGAAGATCAAGGGGAGGATGTAGTCCTTGAACTTGGGGGCGTCCACCGGGCCACGGATGGCGCAAGCCGCCTCCCAGAGCCAGGCTTCCAGCGCCGAAAGATCCAATCGTTTCTTTCCCGAAGCCATCCCATAGGAGTTTATGACATGGCTTATGACCATGCCAAATCCCGGGAACCATCGCTTCAGCCCTGGGGGCACACCTCGAAGGTTGCAAGTCAATGGGACGGGCGCATGTTGCTTCCGGTTTGCAAAGATGATCTCACCGGCTTCCATCGGGCTTCACCCTCCGAGGCGTCCCCGAAATCGTGTTTCCTGTCATAGGCCTCGTTCAACATCTTCCCGTATTCCCGACCAAAAATCCCCGACTTCACGAAATGCTCGCCGAATAGGTTGATGACCCCCTTGTGGGAGGAAGCCCTCAGTCCCTATGGTAAGAAGGGCCGCCTCCGCCAGGAAGAACATCGCATAATAGCACCGCGATGCGCAGGAGTCGTAATCGCCCAATGCCAACGCCGCCTCGGCCGTCTTGAGAAACCTCCCCGCTTTGGAAACCAGATCCGTGATTTCCTTCATACCGGAACGCCCTCCCCTCTCACGTTGAGGAGGAAAGGCGAGTTGTAGGATTTGTAAAAACTCTCAGGGAGCACAACCACCGAAACCAGCTCACCTTCCTCGAGGAGGATGTCCAACAGGAGATCGCTTAAACTTCGACGCACCTCATCGGGCCTCAACGTATCGTCCACCACCACCAGGAGGTCCACATCGGAATCTTCCGTTGCCGCCCCGCGCGCATGAGAGCCGTAAAGGATCACGGCCTTGAGGCGTGAGCCGTATCTTTCCTCCAGGAACGTAATAGGCCAACACGTCGTGCCCCCCTTAGGGGCCCAGATCGCCGCCAGCTCGTCCAAGAGCACCACCGGAAAAGCGGCAGGCTCATCGGGAAGATCCAATCCCAGCTCCCGCAGCCTTTCCATCCGGTCCTTTCCTCCATCCCTGCCTCGAAATGGGGACGCTCCACGTTGTAGTCACCGCCACCTTTGGCCCAACACCAGGAACCCCTCAGTGGTGGCCACCTCTCCCAAGCAAGGGATGTAAAAACTCCTCGCCGCAGGCGCCGGCACAGCCTCGCGCCGAAGGGCCGGTAACAACTCCTTTTCCAGCTTCGCCAGGTGATGGGGTTCTCGTCCCCGAACTCACTTCCCCGGGCCCCCTGTCATCGCGCCTCCACCTCGATCCCCCACGCCCTCACCCACCCCATCACTTTGAACCTGGTCCTGGCCTCAAGGAAGGTCCACTGGTACCGGGGAAGTGGAAGAGAAGCCCGTAACGCGTTACACGTCCCGGAGCTATTCCAGGGCATAGGCGATCCTCCTCCTTCCCCAACCCCGCTCCCTCTTCAACTCAACCACCCTCTCCTCGACCTCCGGTGGGGTGCTACAGGGGGACCGCTTCGGCCGCGGCGAGCGGTCGTAAAGACCAGCTTCACCTTCCTCCCTGTACCGCTGCCGCACCCACTTCCTCACGGTGTTGCGGGATATAGAAAGCCTCCGGGCTGTCTCCCGGATGCCCCCACGTTCCCGGTAAACCTCCACGATCTCGAGCCTCAGCACGAACTTGCCCTTCTTGTAGCCAGGCCGTAAAGTTGCGGTAGGGTGTGGCGAAACACTCCGGCATCCCTCCTTACTTCAGGTGTTCCATCGGCTCTCCAATAGGAGGGATGCCGCACATTTTCAAGAACTCCTCGAATGCCCCAAGGTCCAGCACCTGGGGTGGGTCACCATGTCTTTGCGCACTTACTGGCGCCGGTTGACAAAAGCAATCACCGGGATCTTTTTGCTTTAGGTTTGGCGCTGCGAGGCTTAGGATCGACATTTTGGAAGCAATCAAATGGGTCTACACACTGCGCGCTCTGCCACCCAGGGCGGCGCCGCTGCCCCCAGATTTTGTGAACACCTTGGGCCCACGCCCGACACACTCCGACCACGCTAGGATGGTCCTTTACCTTCGCTTCAAAATGTACCCGTAACATCCCTCGTAACCTTGCCTTCAACCTGAACATCTGGGCTTGCACTTTAGGGTTAGAACTGCGTTTTTACAGAGGGAACCTTTGCATATTAGGGGCCGTTGCAGTGTACTCTTTGGAACCCGCCCGCAGATCAACAGGCCATCAAAACCGGTACCGTTTCATGGCCTCGCGGGCGCGGCGCTCCTCTTCCTCCTCGATGAGTTTGCGGCGCTTGTCCGCCTTGGTGCGGCCCCGCGCTACCGCTAACTCCACTTTAGCATAACCCCGCTCGTTAAAGTAGAGGGAAAGCGGCACCAGGGTGTAGCCGGACATGGCCACCTTGCCCGCCAGGCGCGCGATCTCCCGTTTCTTCAGGAGCAATTTCCGTGGGCGCTCGGGATCGTGGCCGGTATGGGCTGAGCTTTTATCGTAGGGGGCGATGTGCATGTCGTAGAGGAAGACCTCGCCGTCCACCACCTTCGCGTATGCCCCGTCCAATGAGACCCGTCCGGCCCGAAGAGACTTCACCTCCGAGCCGGTAAGCACGATCCCAGCCTCATAGGTCTCCTCAACCTCGTAATCTCGTTTGGCTTTACGATTGCGCGCCACAATCTTCCGCTCTCCCATGCTTCCCTTTAAACTACCCGTGCGTTCACAGAGAAGCAAGGAGGGACGATGAAGGGAGTTTGGGGCAGGTACCTGGAGGTAGATCTCACAAGTGGAGACATAAAGGCTCGGGAAATCCCCGAGCGCTGGTATCGATTGCACCTCGGGGGACGGGGGATCGCAGCGCGGTTATTGCTGGAGCTCGTGCCCCCTAAGGCCGATGCTTTGGGCCCGGAAAACGTCCTTATCTTCGCCACCGGGCCCCTCCAGGGAACGGGGGTCGCCGGGGCAGGGAGGCATGTGGTGGCAGCTAAGTCCCCGAAAACCAACTCCATCTCTGACTCTTATGCCGGGGGGTATTTCGCCCACGAGCTTGGCCGTTCGGGGTACGATGGGATCATCTTCCGTGGCGTGGCCCCGCGTCCGGTTTATCTCTTGCTCTACGACGGAAAGGCAGAGCTCCGCGAGGCAGAGGATCTGTGGGGCAAGACCACCGGCGAAACGGAGGATGCCTTGCGGGCAAGGCACCCCGGAGCACGGGTTGCTTGTATCGGCCCTGCAGGAGAGCGATTGGTGATCCAGGCTTGCGTCATTCACGACAAGACCCGGGCCGCCGGGAGACCGGGCCTCGGGGCGGTGATGGGATCGAAGCGTCTCAAGGCCGTGGTGGTGAAGGGGCACGCCGAAAAAGAGCTCGCCGATCCGGACGCTTTTCGTCGTGCCCGGGCGGAGTTCGCCCGCACCCTCACCGAGGACGCCAGCACGGTGGAGTTCGGGAAATACGGTACCGCTCGAGGGCTCACGTGGCTCTCGGAGATGGGGATTCTCCCCACCGAGAACTTCCGCGAAGGGGTGTTCGACCCCGCGGAAGAGATCGGGGGCGAGCGCATGGCAGAAACGATCCTCGTGGACCGGGAGACCTGTGCCGGTTGCCCGATCCGCTGTAAACGGGTGGTGCGCACCGAGTTCCGCGGACGCACGGTGGAGCCCGACTACGGGGGGCCAGAGTATGAAACCCTAGCCTCCTTTGGTTCCCTGTGTAAGTGTTCTGACCTTTCGGCCATCGCCCTCGCCAACCAGCTTTGCAACGCCTACGGCCTAGACACCATATCGGTGGGCGTCGCCGTCGCTACCCTGATGGAGGCCTCGGAAAAGAGTCTCATCGACGAACGGGTCCCTTGGGGCGATCCCGAGGCGGTGATCACATGGGTGGAGCGGATCGCTTATCGAGAGGGTCTGGGCGATGAGATTGCTGCCGGAACGGAATGCTTCGCCGAGCGAATAGGGGCAGAGTACGTAATGACCATCAAGGGGGTGGAGGTGCCGATGCACGAGCCCCGGGGCAAAGTGGGATTGGGGATCTCTTACGCCGTGAGCCCCCGGGGCGCTACCCACCTCGAGGGGACGCACGACACCATGATCGAAGGCGACGCTCCTACCCCGGAGCTCGGGGTGACGCAGGGCATGGACCGTTTCGCGTTGAGGGGGAAGGCACCCCTGGTAAAACTCTATGAAGATCTCCGTTCCTTCACCAACTCCCTCGTCCTCTGTGCTTTCGTCACCCGGGAGACGGGGCCGAATTACAACTTCCCCCTTATACGGGAGATGCTCCGCCATGCCACGGGGATAGAACTCACCCCGGAGGGGATGCTCCTGATCGGTGAGCGCAACTTCAATCTCCTGCGGCTTTATTCTGGATTTGTGGGGTACCGGCGCGAGCACGACCGGCTCCCCCGGCGTTTTCACGAGCCCCTTCCCCGGGGGAAGTCTGCGGGCCGTCCCATCCCGGAGCGAGAGTTCCAAGAAGAGCTCGACGCCTACTACCGGCTCCGCGGCTGGGACGAGCGGGGCCCTACCCCGGAGCGGTTGCGTCAACTGGGTTTGGGGGAAATAGCGGAGATGGTGGTGCGGGAATGAGGGGAGGCCGCCGTCACGGTGGTGGATAGCGTGAACTGCGAATTCCTTTTCGCTCATCACCCCCTGTTCGTTGCGCGTCCCTGGGTATGAAACTCGTGGCGTTCGTGGGGCACAAGAGGTCGGGTAAGACACGGTTCATCTGCGAGCTTATCCCGGTCCTCCGGGCCCGGGGGTATCGGGTTGGCACGGTCAAGCACGTCTCCCCGGAGGTGGAGCCCGACGCGCCCGACACCGACACTTACCGGCACCGGTTGGCTGGGGCCGAAAAGGTCCTTCTTTACTCGAGCCGCCACGGGGCCGTCTTCTGGGACCACGGGGGAACCGAGGTTTCCGAGTTCATAGGGAAGTTCCTCGGTGACCTGGATATCGTGCTCCTGGAGGGGTTCAAGGGGGCTTCCTACCCCAAGATCGAGATCTATTCTGGAGGTGAACCCCTGGCCGGGGCGATCCCCGTGCTCGCCGTGGTCACGAACCAAAAGGTGATCGTTCCCGATGGAGTGCGTATCCTCCCCCGGGATCCCGAGATCGTGGCCGATTTCATCGAGGCCGAGGTCCCCGAAGCCCCTGGGGAAGGAATGGGTTGAGCGTCTCAGGCTCCCCTGTGGAGCACGTGATCATATCCGCAGCGGAAGAGCTCCACCACGTGCTCGTCGTCGAGGGAGTAATAGATGGATTTCCCCTCCCGGCGGGTCTTCACCAGGCCCTGCATCCGGAGGATCCTCAGGTGATGGGACGTGGCGGGTTGCGATATCCCTAAAAGCTGGGCGAGGTCGTGCACGCACAGTTCGCCTTGGGAGAGGAGGTAGAGGATCTTCACCCGGGTGGGATCGGCGAGCACGCGGAAGGTTTCCGCCAGCCGCATGGCGGCCTCGGGATCGGGCATCTTCTTCAAGAGCTTCTCGGCTTCCTTTTCGCTCAACGCGTGATACATAACCCTTTCACTTTAACCCCTAGGGGGCCTTGAACCAAGGAGCGGGAACAGCTATAAATTAGCAAACAATTAAACAGCTGTTCATAGATGGTGAGCTTTATGAATCGCACCAAAAACGCGAATGCAAAGGAAACCCAGGAGTTCCGAGTGGGCACGATCCACTGCCCCTCCTGTGCCTTGCAGCTCCAGCGACGCCTCGAGGCGGTACAAGGGGTGGAAGGTGCAGAAGTAAGCCTTCTCGATGGAGTGGTCCGGGTGGTCTATGACCCCAAACGCATCGGAACCCCGGAGCTCGAAAAGGCCGTGGTTACCCTCGGGGGACAGATCGTCCACCTGGAGGACCACAACCATGACCACACGGGAGATCGGCTCACCTTGATCTCGGGCGTCTTCCTCCTCGCCGGGGGCCTCGCCTACCTCGCCGGGAACGTGGTCCTGGGTAGGGTGTGGGATGTGGCCATACCCCTCTCCGGCCTCCTCTTCGGCATCGGGGCCGCCACCGGGGGGCTGCCCGTGCTGCGGCGCGCGCTCTCGGAGCTCAAGCGGAGGCTCCTCGGCATCGACCTCCTCGTCTCCATCGCCATCATCGGCGCCCTGGCCTTGGGGGAATCCTTCGAAGCGGCAGCCCTCGCTTTTCTATTCGGGGTCGCGGAGTGGCTGGAGGAGAAGGCCGCGGCCCGGGCCCGCCGCTCCATCCGGGATCTACTGGATCGGGCCCCGAAACGTGTGACCGTGTTGCGGGAGGGCCGGGAGATCGAGCTCCCCGTGGAGGCGGTGTCTCCCGGTGAGGTGATCCTCGTCCGGCCCGGGGAAACTATCGGGCTCGACGGGGTGGTGGTCCGGGGCCGCTCCAGCGTCTCCGAGGCCCCCGTCACCGGGGAGTCCACTCCGGTGACGAAGGAGGGAGGGGACCCCGTTTACGCCGGTACCTTGAACGAAGACGGGTCGCTGGAGGTGCGGGTAATTCGCTCCGCCGGAGAGAGCACCTTGGCCCGGATCGCCGCCCTGGTGGAAGAGGCACAACACCGGAAGGCCCCGGTGGAGCGGACCGTGAACCGCTTCGCCCGCTACTATACCCCCGCCGTGGTGGGAGCGGCCGTCCTCGTGGCCGTCATTCCCACCGCCCTGGGTTTCCCTCTCCGGGACTGGATCCTTCGGGCACTGATGCTCCTCGTCATTGCCTGCCCCTGTGCCCTCGCCATCTCCACCCCGGTGTCCATGATCTCTGCTTTAGTGGCTTCGGCCAAGCGGGGGATATTGGTAAAAGGCGGCGCGGCGTTGGAGGCCATCGCGAAAGTGCGGTTCCTGGCCGTGGACAAGACCGGCACCCTCACCACCGGAGAGCTGCGAGCGGAAGTGGTGCCGCTTGACGGAACGGACACGCGGGAGATCCTAAGAGTTGCCGCGGCCCTGGAGAAAGGAAGCGAACATCCCATCGCCCGGGCTATACGGGCGCTCGCGGAAGGAGAGGATCACCTGCCGGAGGTCACAGACTTTAAGGCCCTTCCGGGCTTGGGAGTGAGGGGTAGGATCCAAGGGGAAGAGTATGTGGTGGGACGTCCCGAGCTCTTCGGGGACATGCCCCCCGCGGTGCAAAAACTCATCTCCTCGGGGAGGAGCGTGGTGCTGGTGGGTAAGGAAAAGGGCCCCATCGGCGCGATCCTCCTCTCCGACGAGATCCGCCCCGAAGCCCGGGAGGCCATCGCGGCCACAAGGAGGTTGGGGGTGGAACCGGTTCTCCTCACCGGGGACCGGGCCCCGGTGGCCAGGGCGGTGGCCGAGGCGTTAGGAATCAAGGAGGTCCACGCCGAACTCCTTCCGGAGAAGAAGCTCTCCCTAGTGGAGGACCTCAGGAGGCGCGGTGGAGTAGCGTTCGCGGGAGATGGGATAAACGATGCCCCCGCCCTTGCAGCTGCGGACGTGGGGATCGCCATGGGCGCCATCGGGACCGACGCCGCCATCGAGGCCGGCGATGTAACGCTGATGCGCGACGACCTCCGGGATGTCCCCCGGTTGATCTCCCTGGGCCGCCGGACCCTGCGGGTAATCCGGTGGAACATTGGGATCGCCCTGGCGTTGAAGCTCGCCGTGGCCGGGTTCGCCTTCGCCGGCTTCGCTTCCCTGGCCCTGGCCGTCCTCATAGGCGATGTTGGGGGGACGTTGGTGGTCACCGGGAACGCCATGCGCCTCCAACGGCCCGTATTTGAACCGAAAAATGAGGAGGTGTCGGACGCATGAGAACGTGGTTTCTCGCCGGAAGCACCGTTCTTTTCCTGGCCTTTTTGGCTGCAGCGGGACCATCCCTGCAGGTGGAACCCACGGTTTACCGGTTCGGCGAGGTGACGGAGGGGATCCTCGTCCGCGCGGTGTTCGTCCTAACCAATGTGGGCGATGCCCCCCTGGTTTTCCCCCGTCAACCACACACCTCCTGCGGCTGTACCAGCGCCCCGCTGCCGAAAGGGGAGCTCCTTCCCGGAGAATCGATGGAACTGGTGGTTCTCTTCGACTCCACCGGCTTCGGGGGGCGGAAGATAGCCAGGAGGGTGGAGCTTTTCTCGAACGACCCCGAGCAACCTAAACGGATTCTGTTACTGGAAGGATACGTGCGCAAGCCCCTGCCACACGAAGCCTCGGCTTCCACCCTGTATTACGGTTTTTACCTTTTGGTGGACTTAAGATCTCCCGATGCTTACGCCCGAGGACATCTGTTGGGAGCCATCAATATCCCTCTGGAGGACCTTGAACTCTGGGCCGATCGTCTTCCCAAGGCCCTCCCCATCTATCTCTACGATGAGACCGGAGAAGGTGCCGCGGAGGCGGCACGGCTCCTGCGGGAGCGCGGGGTTGTGGTGGCCCGGGCCATTGCTGGCGGGCTCTTGGGATGGCGGGAGGAGCTTGGAGACGCTTTCTTCACTCACCCCCTTGGGGGCCCGAAAGCACCCCCTTCCGGCAAGGGGGAGGGCAAAAGCCGCGCGGTGAGCCCCCGGCGCGTGGCCAGGAACTACTACGTGATAGTGGACTTGCGCACGGTCCAAGAGTTCGCCGCCGGACACATCCCCGGCGCGTTGAACCTGACCCCTGAAGAACTCCCCACGTGGCTCGCCGCGCTTCCCCCCATCGGGGATGCAGGTGCCCTTCACATATGGCTCGTAGACGCTGACGGAACCACGGCTTGCGAGCTGGCCGCCGCGCTGCGGAACGAGGGGTACGGGAACATCTATTGCCTCGTGGGCGGAATCGAACAGTGGAAGGCCCGCTACCCCGATCTCCTGTGGAGCGGGCCGGCCAATTGAGGTACCCGTGATTTTCTCTACATCCGACAACCAGTGATTAATAAAATAGTACATACCTGGACCGTTTTGGGCGCGCTTCTGGTTGGTTTTCTCCCAGCCCTAGGGGTGGAACTGGTTTTCTTCTATGATCCCGGATGTCCGCACTGTGCCCGCATCGATGCCTTCCTCGCAGAAATAGGGCCCGATTATCCGGAGCTCCAGGTAGTTCGCTTCAACATCCGGGAGCCCCAGGCCAGGGAGATATTGGAGAAGCTCCTCGTCGCCTACGGTGTGGAACTTGGCCCAGTGCCGCTGATATTTGTAGGGGATGTGGCCTTAGTCGGGGACACCTTCTACGGGCTGGAAGAGGAGCCGGTGACCCTCCACGGGCGGGCCGGGGAGATGGCCTTGGAGGAAGCGATTCAGCGGGCCATCGCGGAAGGGGCCCCCTCTCCCTTAGCGCGGGCGGAGGGGGTCCAGGGCCGCGACTTGGCCGAAAAGCTCACCTTGCCCGCTGTCCTCGTGGCCGCGGCGGTGGACTCGGTGAACCCTTGTTGTTTCGCGATCCTCATATTCCTTTTCGGCGCTTTGCTCGTCGCAGGGCGGCGGCGCCGGATCCTTCCCATCGGGCTTTCCTTCCTTTCCGCCATTTACATCTCGTACTTCCTCATGGGGCTTGGGGTCTATTCGGCTATCCAAGCCGCCGGGGTGCAGTACTACTTCATCCTTTCCGTCTCGATCCTCGCGGTACTCATGGGGGTGTGGTCCATCAAGGACTACTTCGCCCACGGGAAGTGGTTCAGCCTCGAGGTTCCCCAGCGCTGGCGCCCCCTCTTGAAGCGGCTCACCGCGTCGGTGGTTTCTGTCCCTGGGGCATTTGCTATCGGGATCCTGGACTCCCTCTTTCTCCTTCCCTGTTCGTCGGGTCCCTATATCGCCATATTGGCGCTTATTTCCCGGACGACCACCAGGGCCCAGGGGATTCTTTACCTCCTCCTCTACAACCTGGTCTTCGTCCTCCCCCTTCTCATCCTCACCCTGGGGGTACACTTCGGTTTTACCACCACCGCCCGGGCGGAGCGGTGGCGTGCCCAACGGGTGCAGAAGCTACATCTCGTTTCGGGAGCGGTGATGGTTCTCCTGGGAATTGGAATGATCGTGGCCCTCCAGCTCGGTTACGTTTGAGCGGCCAATGACTCCCAAAGAAGCCGGCGTGGCCTTTCGGCCACGCCGGCTTCGCTCGTAACTCTGGACCCACCTCAGCCGCAGCAGCCGTGGCTTTCCTCGGGAAGGTAGCGTTCGGGGTCCTTCTCAAAAGCTTCTTTACAGCTCGGCCCGCAGAAGTGGTAGGTTTTCCCCTTGTACTCCACTGCCTCCGTGGCCGTGTTGGGATCCACCTCCATACCACACACGGGATCCCGGACCTTGTCCGCCATCTCTCCTCACCTCCTTTTCCTCGATGATGGCCGTTCCCCGTTCCCGGGGCCGCCTCGCCAACACGAACCCCATCCCCACAACGTAGGCGAAATATACAACGAGGGAAGGGGCGGGGTTGTGGCCGAAGAGGGAGGATGGGAAGCGCCCCGGGGCGGAGGAGCTCGGGAGGATCGGGTTCAGATCCCACAGGCGTTCCACCGCCGTGGGGAGGACCGCCGCCTCCTGGAGCCCGTGTACCCCGCGGGCGAGAAATCCCGCGGCCACGAAGAGCAGAAGCCACGAGGTGCCGGTGAAGAACGCGGAGGGCTTTGCCCGGAGGCCGAGGGCGTAGATCCCCCAACCCAATAGCACGGCCACGCCGATACCCGAGCTCCTCGACCAACGCCCCCGTGCCCCCAGTTTGGAACGCGGCCGCGCTCAAGAAGAGGACCGTTTCCACGCCCTCCCTTGCCGCGACCACGAAGGAGAACCCGAACAGCCCCCCATCCTCCGAAGATCTCCTCAGCCCGGCCTTCCAGGGCGACCCCCGCGGCGCCCACCGCCGGGCCCACGGCGAGGCTCGTGGCGACGGCTCCCGGGAGCCCTCACCAGGCCCATTTGATCAGCTCGTGCTGTCCAAGCCTCCGCAGGGCGACGACCAGCACGCCCAAGATGAGAGCGGCCTCGAGCCCTTCCCTGAGGCCGATCGAGAAAGCTGCGGCCACGGGTCTCCTTTCGCTCCGAACGGAGTGATATCAAAACACATTCGCATTTTATGCTCGGCGGGAGGGGTAACAACCCTTCCTAGGAAGTTCCGTGGCCTCTGAATGCAAACTACATCAATAATTTTGGAGCATGCACAGATAAAAATGTCTCCATACAATCTCCACGATCTCTTCATCCTCTCTCCACAGCCGTCCAGGAGAATTCCCCTGACCCAATGCGCTACAGCGGAAATCTGGAGGTGATGGAATGGCTCATAGAGGTCGGGCCGTCGGTGTTCTCTTTTTTACTGCGTTTTCCGTGTTCGTGGCACTCTTCCCCGTCGCGGCACAGAGCCAGTTACTGGACGAGCTCCGTGCCGAGCTGATACCCGGGGAAGGCGCGAAAACTTCCTACGGACTCCCACTGTCCCTCGATAACATCCAGACCTTTGCCGATTGGTACTACTCCATCCAACTGTCTCCGGAGGAGAAGGAGATCTTCCGGGAAGCCCTTTCGGCCATTCCCGCCCCTTGCTGCGACGACAACCCGGTACTCAAATGCTGTTGCCAGAAAACGAACCGCATCTGTAACCTCACCCGCTCGGCCATGGGGCTCGGAGCGTGGCTCATCCACGAAAAGGGCTTTACTGCCGAGGAGACCAAAGCCGCGGTGGAGGAGTGGCTCCGTTTCCTGAGGCCCCAGTACTACCTCGCCTTGGCCCTGGAGGAGAGGGGCCTCGATCCCCGGGAATACGGCCTCAAGGAACACGAGGCTTACGAGTCCTGCGATCAAAAGCTCTGCGAGGTCCCACTGGACGCGGGCGGGTGCGGTGGAATGGGCCTTAAAGTGCTTTTGAAGGAAAAAGAGGAGGTTCCCGCTTGCTGCCGCGCCGAAGGGGGCCAATAATGGAGCGGTGATACCCTATGCCCAAGGGCGTGGAAAAGAGGAAGTCAAGGAGAAAGGGAATGATCAAATTGATCGTGTTGGCGGGACTAGGAGTGTTGGCGGTGGGGCTCGTGTTCCTCCTCATGCCCCATGGGTCGAACTCCGCGGACGCCGAGGAGATTTCCCTAGCAGAGCTCGAAGCGGAGGTGATTCCCCCGGTGGGGAAGGAGACTGCATACGGGATCCCCCTTTCCTGGAACAACGCCCAGACCTTCGCCGACTGGTACTACGAGGTCCGGCTCTCCCCAGAAGAGTCGGCCCTACTTCAGCGAGCCCTGAAGGAAATTCCTACCCCCTGTTGCGACGATACCCGGATCACGCGGTGCTGCTGTGAGCGCTCAGGGTACATCTGCAACCTCGTGAGGAGCGCCCGGGGGCTCGCAGCGTGGCTCATCCGGGAGAAGGGCTTTGGGGAAGGAGAGGTACGGGAGGCGGTGCTCGAGTGGGTGCGGTTCGCCCACCGCAAATACTTCCTCGCCCTCGCGCTAAAGGATCGGGGGGTGAACCCGACGAAATACGGTCTCACCACCAAAGGGGCTTGTTATCGGCAGCTGTGCGAGCGCCCCATGCGGGAGGGAGGCTGCGGCGGGATGGGTGAGCGAGTGGAGATTTAATCGGAACCCTCAGAACCCCCTTCCGATATAGGCGCCGGCCTTCACCGCCGGCGCTTTTTCTTCACGGAAACTCCACACGAGCTTCCTTGAACTTTCATCGAGATGGTTTAAAGTGAAAATACGTTTAAAAATCGAAAGGAGAGCACAGTGGCCAACTACAGTTACCGGAAGACCGTGAGCCTCCCCTTCGGGGAGGTGGTGGAAAAAGTCAAAGATTCCCTGGCCAAGGAGGGCTTCGGGATCCAAGCCGAGATCGACCTCGCCCGGGCCATGCGGGAGAAACTCGGGGTGAAGTTCGAGGACTACGTGATCCTCGCCGCCTGCAACCCTCAGCTCGCCCACAGGGCCCATGCCGCCGAGACGGACGTGGGACTGCTTCTTCCGTGCCACGTCATCGTTTACCGTGACGGAGACACGGTCCGCATCGCCGTGGCCCGGCCCACCGTGGTGCTGGGGGTCGCAGGGAACCCGGAGCTCATGCGGGTGGCCCAGGAGGCCGAGATCCAGCTCATCCAGGCCCTGGACGCAGCTTGAGGAGGTAACGATGCCGTGGGGAGAGGAAATGGGAATGGGTTGGATGGTACTCTTTGGGTTATTGGGACTTTTCGTCTTCGGGGCCGTGATTTATGTCGCGGTGCGCTTGGCCACCGGCGGAAGCCGCCGGGGCGACCGCCACCACCACGACGGCGGCGCCGGGGGACACTGCTGCTAGGAGTGGGTCATGGCCGCCGAGACCGCCCGTAGACGCTATGACCCTATCGCCCCGGTTTACGATCTCTTGCAGTGCCCGATGGGACGGGCCTCCGCCTCTTGGCGGAAGCGGCTCTGGGCTGAGGCAAAAGGCCCTCGCCTCCTCGAGGCCGGGGTGGGAACGGGACGCAATTTTCCGTTTTACCCCAACTCGGCCAAGATCACCGCGGCGGACATAAGTCCCCGGATGCTCGCCCGGGCGAGGGCCCGCGCCTCCCGCATGGACCTTGAGGTTGAGCTCCGGGAGATGGACATTCAGTCCCTGGGTTACCCCGATAACAGCTTCGATTCCGCCGTCTCTAGCTTCGTGTTCTGTTCGGTGCCCGACCCCGTGCGGGGGCTTAAGGAGCTCGCCCGGGTGGTGAAGCCCGGAGGAAGGATAGTCCTTCTTGAGCACGTACGTCCCCGGGGGCGGGTGCTCGGGCGGCTCTTCGACTTCCTTACCCCCTTGGTGGTGCGGCTTTTCGGATTCCGCCTGAACCGGCGGACCGTGGAGAACGTCCGCCGCGCCGGGCTTAAGCTGGAGAGGGTTGATTACCTCGATCGGGTGGGGATCGTGAAGCTGATCGTGGCCCGCCCGCACAAGGAGGTGGACGATGGCTGAGGTGAAGGAAAGGCCGGTGGGGGCGTTCGTACTGTCGCTCCTTGCCGGGATCTGGATGGTGGGCGCAGGACTCATGATATACCGTTGGAGCGGCACCACGTCTTGGATGTGGGGCCACGGGATGATGGGCGGATACCTCGGGTGGGGTCGGTTGCCCTGGTTGGGCTTGATTTTCGGGATCGTGGTCCTCGTCGGGGCAATCGCTATTTACCTTAGGCCCGACAAAACCTCAGGTTGGGGTATCGCCATCCTGGTGGCCTCCGCCGTGAACGTCCTCTTCGGCATGGGAGGGCTGCTCGCAGGACTTCTGGGGATCGCGGGTGGAGCGTGGGCCATCGCCTGGAGGCCGGGAGAAGGTGGTGATTGATCATGGCGGTGAAGGATCCGGTATGCGGGATGGAGCTCGAGGCGGCCTCGGCCGCCGAGACCCGGGAGTTCCGGGGAAAGACCTACTACTTCTGCTCCTCCTCCTGCGCAGATAAGTTCGATAAAGAGCCGGAAAAGTACGCCGGTGCCCCTGGTGGAGGCCATGAACACGGGGAGCACGCTGGGCACAGTGGACACGAACATCACGAGTACAAGGCCCATGAGGGCCACGCCGGCCATGCCAAACACGAAGGCATGGGCCACGGGGAACACGGGCACCACGACCATCACGCCCACCACGCCCAGATGGTGGCTGACTTCCGCCGCCGGTTCTGGGTCTCCCTAGGCCTCACTGTCCCCATCCTGCTTTTGTCTCCCCTGATCCAAAAATTCTTGGGCCTCCCCAAGGCTTTGGCCTTCCCGGGAGCTCCCTACCTCCAGCTCGTCCTCGCCTCCGCGGTCTACTTCTATGGCGGCTGGCCCTTCCTCAAGGGCATGTGGGATGAGCTCAGAAAAAAGCAGCCGGGGATGATGACCCTGATCGCCCTGGCCATCTCGGTGGCCTACGTGTACTCCGCCGCGGTGGTCCTAGGCCTTGCGGGCCAGGTCTTCTTCTGGGAGCTGGCCACATTGATCGACGTGATGCTCCTTGGGCACTGGATCGAGATGCGGTCGGTGTTGGGCGCGTCCAAGGCGCTGGAGGAGCTCGCACGCCTCATGCCTTCTACCGCCCACCTCCTTAAGGATGGAACGGTGGAGGACGTTCCCATCGAGGTCCTGAAACCCGGCGATCGGGTGCTGGTGAAACCGGGAGAAAAGATCCCCGTGGACGGCATCGTGATCGAGGGGCGCACCACGGTGAACGAGTCCATGCTCACCGGGGAGTCCCGGCCAGTGGAAAAAGGCGAGGGCGATGAGGTGATCGGCGGTGCGGTGAACGGGGAGTCGGCCATCACCGTGGAGGTCAAGCGCACCGGGGACGAGACGTATCTCGCGCAAGTGATCGATCTCGTGAGGAAGGCCCAGGAAGCCCGCTCCAAGACCCAGGACCTCGCCAACCGGGCGGCCCTGTGGCTCACTATCATCGCCCTCGGCGGAGGTGTGGCCACACTCCTCGGGTGGCTGGGGGCTGGGAAGGATTTCAACTTCGCCCTCACCCGGATGGTCACGGTAATGGTGATTGCCTGCCCGCACGCGCTGGGGCTTGCGATCCCGTTGGTGGTCTCGGTGTCCACTGCCATCGCCGCCCGGCGTGGGTTCCTCATCCGAGATCGCACCGCCTTCGAGCGGGCGCGCGGGCTTCAGGCAGTGGTGTTCGACAAAACCGGCACCCTCACCCTGGGCCAGTTCGGGGTCACCGACGTGGTGGCCTTCTCCGAGCTCCCCGAGGAAGAAGTGCTGCGGCTCGCAGCGGCGGTGGAGTCACGCTCCGAGCACCCCATAGCAGCGGGGATCGTGGCCGCCGCCAAAGAACGGAAGATCGAGATCCCCGAACCCCAGGACGTGAAGGCCATCCCCGGCCGGGGTGTCGAGGGAAAGCTGGACGGAGAGCCGATCATGGTGGTGAGCCCGAGCTACCTCGCCGAGCAGGGACACGATCCCGACGACCCCCGGGTGGCAGAACTCGCCTCCCAGGGGAAGACGGTGGTCTACCTCTTGGTGGACGGGAAACCCATAGGGGCCATCGCCCTCGCGGACATGATCCGGCCCGAGTCCCGGGAGGCGGTGGAGAAGCTAAAGGGGATGGGCATCAAGGTCATGATGCTCACCGGAGACGCCGAAGAGGTGGCCAAGTGGGTGGCCGGCGAGTTGGGCCTCGACCACTACTTCGCCCAGGTCCTCCCCCACGAGAAGGCCGAGGTGATCAAGAAGGTGAAGGCTCAAGGGCTTACCGTGGCCATGGTGGGGGACGGGGTGAACGACGCGCCGGCCCTGGTGGAGGCCGATGTGGGCATTGCCATCGGAGCAGGGACCGATGTGGCCATCGAGTCGGCGGACATCGTGCTCGTGCGCAACGATCCCCGGGACATCGCGGCGGTTATCAGCCTCGCCCGGGCCACCTACGGGAAGATGGTCCAGAACCTGGGTTGGGCCACGGGCTACAACTCCTTCGCCATCCCCATGGCCGCCGGAGCTCTGTACCCGGTGGGGGTGCTGCTTTCGCCGGCGTTGGGGGCGGCGCTGATGGCCCTTTCCACGGTGATCGTGGCCATCAACGCCCGCCTGCTCAAGGGGTGACCGATGCCCGCGAAAGGGACCCCGCCCGCTCAAGAACACACTGCTCGGGTTGCGTGGCTCCATAAAGCCGCGCCGCCGGCTCGAGGACCTGGAGCGGGTGCGGGCGGAGGTGCGCCGCCGCACGAGACTGAGGGTTCAGGGCTTTAAGACCTGACCCTGAGAAACCTGACTCGGGCGTTCCGAGGGGCTATGCGGACACTGAGGTTGTCCTTGTTGCTTTTGGGCACGGTGATATCGCAGGAACCTTCGGCTTTTGGGTCACCGATAAGGAGAACGCTTCACTCCTGGACTCCTTCTACTTCACCCTCGTCACGGTGGCCACCGTGGGCTACGGTGACATCACCCCGCGAACCACCGCCGGGACATCACCCGCTTAAGCTGCTGTGCCGAGTGACCGGTGCTTGGGTTGACCTGGCACCGTGGTGCAGGGTTTATAGTGGATAGCTGATGGAGTATCTGACGGTGGGACAATTGGCGGAGCGGGCAGGGGTGAAGAGATCTGCCCTGCGTTACTACGAGCGGCGAGGCCTTCTCCTCCCAGCACGGCGAAGCCCATCCGGTTACCGCCTGTACCTGCCCGACGCTGTGTCCACCGTGGTGTTCATAAAGAGGGCCCAGGGTCTCGGCTTCTCCCTGGGCGAGATCGCAGAGCTCCTCGCATTGCGCCGTGCCCCAGCTCTCCCGCGGGATCGGGTGCGCATGCTGGCTGCGGAAAAGCTCCAAGAAGTAAGGCGAAGGATCGCGGCCCTGCGGGAGCTTGAAGCGGCTTTGGAAGGACTCCTCGAGGCCTGTGAGAGGTCCGGGGATCCCCGCAGTTGTCCCATTCTCTCGGCATTGGAAGTAATAAGGAGATGCGATTGATCGAGATCTTCAGCGCGGGTTGCCCGGTCTGTGAGGAAATTGTCAAGCGGATCAGCGAGATCGGCTGCGACGCCCGTGAGATTCGTGTCCTTGACATGCGCGATCCCCAGGTGGCCCAGCGAGCGAATGAGTTGGGGATCCGGGCGGTCCCGGCGGTAGTGATCGACGGGAAGCTCGCCGACTGTTGTGCCGACGCTGGACCGGATCTAGCCACCCTCAGAAGCCTGGTCCCGGGCCGCGAGAAATAGGTCAAGCTGCGGCGTTTCCACGGGGCCTCCGTCTCTCCTCTAAAACTTTTCCGCTCGGAAGTTATAAAATGAATTTCAAAAACGTTTTCGACTTTGCATTGGCCGAAATCGCTGGAACGGGGAGGTTTATATGAGAAAACCGTTTCCGGATAAGACGAGGTCCACGAGCCCACAAACGGATAACTCCGTACCGTCCCGCTCCGTCGACGCGGACCCGGGGCACTTCCCACCCCACTCCACGCGGCTCCGCCTCCACTTATCCAGCATGTCCGTTCAGCAAGCCCCGGGGGCACGGTGATCATCGGTGCCCCGTGGCGACACAAGCTACGCCTGAAGCGCGCTTTTACGCGGTGCAGATCACAAAAAGGAGGTTTGAAATGCGTTTACGAGGTTTTACAGCAGTAGGGATGGCGATGCTGTTCCTTCTTTCCGGCCTCCCCCTCACAGCACAATCGCCCTCCTCGAGCTCAGCACCACCGCCCGTCTCGATCTGGTTTTCCGTGCCCTCGGAGTTGGAGAGGCTGAGGGGAGAATTGGAGAGGGAGTTGAGCCAGCGGTTCCGAGAAGCAGGTGAGGGGCTGGGCGTGCCGTTGCCCAGGAACAATCCCGTTCCGGGGATGTCCATCGGGATCTTCCCCGACGGGACATTCGCTGCGGTGGTACCTGCCCGGGGCTTGGCGAGCCTTCCATCTGTCCTCCGTGGGAGAACGACCTTGGGGTTGCTTTACCTTTCGGCCCCCGGGGGTCAGCTCCCGAGCGGCTTTTATAGGATGGAGCTTAGCTATGGTCCTAGGAGTCAAGTCATTCTCACCGGGGTGGCTGTAGGGGGGACGGTCCCGCACCTTCGCCTTCCCGGCTTTCCTCGAGGACAACTCTGGGGGAGACGCCGCCCCATCAAGTACCCGGTTGCAGTGGAAGCCCGTACCGAGCGGAGGCGAAGTCTGTGTCTCCGTAACCGTGGGCAAGATCTCGGTGGTCGTCTGCATCCGCTGGTGAGCACCCCGGTGCAACGCCAAAAGGGGGAGGTACCTGCCTCCCCCTTTCTCTCGAAGGCTTGGCAGCGGGTGGCCGGACGGGGGCTCGAGGCGTGATGTCTCAGGGATGTGTACGGGAGAAGTCCGAAGTTGACCCCCTGGAGTGCGTCCACCGGGGGTTTGCGGGAAAAAGCGGGCAACGGCCACGCCGGTGGCCATCCGCGGGAAGTCCCTCGATCGCTGTTTCCCCTCCGGCCCTGAACCCGCGGTCATCGTGGGCCCCTGGGGCCGGGAAGGCAATCCGGTGGGCCCTGATCGAGGCGTTCCCTGATCTTCTCGGCGATGCGGTCCAGTTCGGTCTTCCGGGCAGCCCTTCTTCCCGGAGTGGCTTCCCCGTAATAGGGGATGACGTGGACATGCAGGTGGAAGACTTCCTGGCCCGCGGCGCGGTCGTTAAGCTGCACGATGCGTATCCCCGCGGCCCCCAAAGCCTCCCGCAGTGCCCCGGCGATCCTCCGTGCCGTGATGAACACCCGTGCTACTTCGGCCTCGGGAAGCTCCCAAATGTGGGCGTAATGGCGTTTAGGGATCACCAAGGTGTGCCCTTCGTTTATGGGCCTAATATCCAAGAAGGCGAGCACTCCCTCGTTCTCATACACTACGCTCGCCGGGGCTTCGCCACGCACGATCCGGCAAAAGACGCAGTCCTCCAGAGATTTTGCCCGTGACATGTCGTCCACGATTTTTAGCTGCCACGTGAGAAACTTGGGCGTCAAAGACTATGGAGGGGGCAGATTGAGGTCCGGCAGTTCCTGGGCCAATTCCTCGAAGAGATCGTCCTCGATGAAAATAGGAGAGCTCATCCGCAAGGCCAAGGCCACCGAATCGGAGGGACGGGCGTCTACCTTGCGGATTTTCCCAGAAGGAAGGCGGAGCCATAGGTGGGCGTAGCATACCCCCTCCACCACATCCACCAATACCACTCTATCCAGGGAACATCCCAAAGAATCAAGGAGCGCTTTCATGAGATCGTGGGTGAACGGGCGTGGCGGAGGCGTCCCCTGGAGGTGGAGGAGGATGGCCATCGCCTCCGGTGCACCGATCCTGAGGGTGATGTAACGGGGAACTACCAGATCTTTCAATAGAAGTATAGGTGCATTAGCTTCGCGATCGAACGCGATCCCCCCGACCACAAGTTCTCTCATGTGACATCCCCCGCCAATATAAGTCTCCCCACTTTCGAGGCTAGCGCAATATCCCCGAAACTCATTGTCCATTATAGCGGCCCTTCCCACCCCTTTCTGCTCTTTCGCCCTTGACAGCGATGAGAAAAGCGATGTACATTGATTTATTCAAAAATCTTCGGGAGGTGGAGAAAGGATGCGAGGCTGGGTTTCAGTGTTATTGACAGGGCTGTTGGTGTCGCTGGTTGTGGTCCCCACGCTGGGTGCAAAGAGGTGCGAGTGGATCTACCAAGGAGACGACAACCTGGAGGCCACCGAACTCCTCGCCGAGTTCCTGGAGGATCACGAGGTGGACGTGTACTCGGTGCGGGATTACTTCGTGGTGGTACAGGACAGGTTCAAGGTACTATTAGAGCCGAAGATGTCCACTGATGGGCTCGATCGCGTTGTCGCCCATGTGATCTTTTCGGTAAAGGATTTCTATAAGGGCTCCCGCACCCTCCTCAATTTCGTTAACGGTTTAAACCAAAAGTACAACATCGGTGCCTTTTACATAAATGAAGACGGCGACTTCGCGTTTCAGACGCAGCTAACCTTCCTCGATCATGTGTGCTGGGACGAGTTGGGCGCGTTTGTAGAGTGGGTGAACAAAAGCTTGTACGCCATTATAAAGGTCAATGAGGATGATTTCACGAAATATCTGAAATGACGGCGCTATTTCAGTATTCCTAAGAGCTTCTCCCAGGGGAGGGTGTTGATCACGTCCTCCGCCTCGGCCCAGCCGCGGCGGGCCGTGAGGACCCCGTAGCGCATGAATCGCAGATGATCGGGGTGATGGGCATCGGTGCCCAACGCCAGCTTCACCCCGGTGTCGATGGCCTCCCGGATGTGTTCGGCACACAGATCCAGGCGCTGGGGGTTGGCATTCACCTCGAGGATCGTCCCATATTTAGCCGCCCGGCGGAACACTTCTTCCCAATCCACATCATAGGCCGAGCGCTCGCCGATGAGGCGGCCGCTGGGGTGGGCGATGATGTCCACGTCTTCGTTCTCAATGGCCGAAAGGATTCTTTTCGTCATGTCCTTCTTCGGCATCCGCATATGGGTATGTACCGCCGCCACCACCACATCCAGCTCCCGTAAAAGCTCCCGGGGAACGTCGATGGTGCCGTCGGGGAGGATATTGGCCTCGATTCCGCAAAGGAGTCTAAAGCCTTTTAACTTCCGATTGAGCTCCTGGATCGCTTCCATTTGCCGCACGAGCTCTTCAGGGCCCAGCCCGGGGATCGCCTGGGCGAAGCGGAAGTGGTCCACGATGGCGATGTAACGGTAACCTAGCTCCATGCCGGCCTGTGCCATCTCCTCCAGCGACCCTTTGCCGTCGGACCAGTTGGTGTGGACGTGGAGGTCCCCCAGGATCTGGTCGGGCTCGACAAGCTTGGGGAGCTTTCCCTCCTCGGCTGCCTGGATTTCCCCGCGGTCCTCCCGCAGTTCCGGCGGTATCCAGGGAAGTCCCAAGGCTTTGTAGACTTCCGCCTCATCGCGGCCGGCTACCCGCTCTTTCCCTTTGAACACCCCGTATTCGTTGAGCTTGAAGCCTAGGGAAACCGCTCGCTCCCGCAGGCGGATGTTGTGGGCCTGGGATCCGGTGAAGTACTGGAGCGCGGCCCCGAACGATTCGGCAGGCACGATCCGCAGGTCCACCTGGATACCGTCGGCCAAACGCACCGATGTTTTCTTCGGTCCCTTCGCTAACACTTCCTCAACATCCGGAAGGGAGGCGAAGGTGTCGGACGCCTCTTCTGGGCGATCGGATATCCCGAGGATGTCGATATCGCCAATGGTCTCCTTCCCGCGGCGGAGGGACCCGGCGATCTCTACCGCCTTGAAGAGGCCGCTTTCCCGGAGCTTCTCCCGGATCCCCTCGGCCAGCGGAAGGGCATAGCCGAGGAGCACCCGCTTCTCCGTCCTCCTGGCCTCAGCCAGGCCCCGCAGGATCTTTTCCTCTACCTTGGGCCCAAGGCCTGGCACGGTGCGGATGCGGTGCTCCCGGGCGGCCCGCTCGAGGTCGTCCAAGTTCTTCACCCCCAGATGCTCATAGAGCAATTTGGCGATTTTCGGCCCCACCCCCTCCACTTGGGTAAGGGAGTAAAGGTCCACGGGGAGTTTCTTCTTGAGCTCCTCGTGGTAGCGGAGCCTCCCGGTTTTCACAATCTCTTCGATTTTGTCGGCGATGGATTTCCCCACCCCCGGAAGCTCCGTCACCCTTCCCTCACGCACCAGGTCCTCGATGGGGACGGGACAGGATTCCACCGCCTGCGCGGCCCGGCGGTAGGCCCGGGGCTTGAACTCCACCCCCTCTAACTCCAGGAGGTCCGCGACTTCATAGAGGATTTGGGCGACCTTCCGGTTCTGCATCCCTCAAGCTCCCCCGTAAAGTTGGGCGAAGCGGCGAAAAGAGCGGTCGTAGGTGCGTTCCACCTCTGGAGGGAAGCAACAGGCCGGAAGCTCCTGATGCGCGAGATGGTAATGAAGACACTCGCAACAGATACCCTTCCGCGGACAATTTGGCCAAGTGCAGGGACACCTCTCAAGGTTCCGAGCCTGGTTCACGCACTCCGCCATGGGGCCTCCTTTCCGGGTCTTGAGTTTGTGCTTGGGTATAATGCGCAAGCTATGGAAAAAACACAAGAAATCCTGGAGACGATCCGAAAGGACACCGGGGGACTACGCCCCCACTACGAACGCTACTCCCTCTTGGCAGTGGCCGATACCATCCTCGATATATTCGATGTGCCCCAGGGGGGTCGGTCGCTGCGGGAGGAATTGGGGATCGCGCGGGCCGAGAAGGCGGTGAGCTTCATCGTGGACGGGCTGGGGTACCTCAAGCTAGAGGACCTCGTTGAGAAAGGCCTCGTGGACCTTTCACTTTTTGACGTCTATATTCCACTCACCTCGGTCTTTCCTCCCACCACTACCACCGCGCTCACGAGCCTCTCCACCGGGGTGAGCCCCGTCGTCCACGGGATCCTGGGCTACAAGCTCTTCCTCCGCGAGGTCGGCGCGGTGGTGAACATGATCAAACTCTCTACCCCCGGCGCCCCCAGTGACTCCATCAAGAACGTGGGCGTGGAGTTGGAAAAGTTCGTCGCCGTTCCCACCATTTACGAGCGCCTGAAGGAGAGAGGGGTGAAGTCATATCTCTTTTTGCCCAAGTACATCGTGAATTCCGGGCTTTCGGGAATACTGTATCGTGGTGTAGAAGAGATCGTTCCCTTCATCAGCCTTTCCGACCTCTTCGTGTTGTTGAAGGAAGCGTTACAACGGCCGGAGAGGGCATTGCTGGGGGTGTACTGGCCGGTCACCGACACCCTAGGGCACCTTTACGGCCCTGAGTCGGAGCCGTTTTCCCGGGAAGTTTCCCTATTTTTCCGCACTATGGCTGAGGCCTTCCTGGGACGAGGAACGGGAGTTCCGGTATTGGTGACCGCGGACCACGGGTTCGTGGGGATAGACCCTGAGGCTGACCTCATCGACGTCAAAGCGAGTCCAGAGCTCATGAGCTCCATTATCTTTCAGCCCGTGGGCGATTTGCGCGCGGGGTACTTCTTCGTGCGGGAGGGAAAGAAGGAGGTGGTGCGGGAGTACCTCGAGCGGAAGTATCCCGGGGAATTCCTGGTGATGGACACCGAGGAGGCCTTGGAGGGGAAGCTCTGGGGGCTGGAGGAGCCCGATGAGGGGGTGCGGGCGCGCCTGGGGAATATTGTGGCGCTGGCCCGGGGACGGAAGCTCTTTTTCTGGCCGGAAGGCGAGGAGTTCGTACTGCGCGGGATGCACGGCGGGCTCACCGATCGAGAACTCCTCGTCCCTTTCCTCATCTCCCATGCATGAAAGGAGGCTCCATGGCGGTGGTCAAGCGGATCTCTGAGGTGGAGGCACGGGACATCTCCGATGGCACGGAGGTCGTCAACGTGGTGAAACAGCTGCTCATCGGGCCCAAAGACGGGGCCCCCACGTTTGCGGTGCGGCTCTTCACGTTGGGCGCGGGAGGACATACCCCGAAACACAGCCATCCCTTCGAGCACGGGGTGTTGGTGTTGGAGGGAAAAGGAGAGCTGTGGACCGAGCAAGGAACCCACGGGCTCTTCCCTGGCACGGTGGTCTTCGTCGCCCCAAATGAGAATCACCAGTTTTTGAACACCGGGTCCAGTCCCCTCAAGTTCATTTGTATCGTGCCCAAGCACGTGGAGGAGTAAGCGGCGTATGGCCGAAAAGGTCCTCGTGGGGATGTCGGGGGGCGTAGACTCCACTGTCTGCGCCTATCTCCTTTTGGAGCAGGACTACCGCGTGTACGGCCTCACCCTCTGGCTTTGGGATCCCAAGGGGCCATATGAGAACCAGTGCTGTTCTGTAGACGCGGCTTCCTTGGCTGCCAGGGAGCTCGGCATCCCCCACGAGACCGTTCAAGCCCACCGGGAGTTCCGCAAGCTCGTGATCGAGCCCGCCCTGCGGGCATACAGGGAAGGGAAAACGCCCAATCCGTGTACCTTCTGCAACCGCGAGGTGAGGTTCGCCCTCCTTTTACGGGAAGCCGAGAAACGCGGCATCCCCTACATCGCCACCGGCCACCACGCGAGGATCCGCGAGCGAGGCGGAAAGCGTGTTCTCCTGAGGGGACGGGATCCGACAAAGGACCAATCCTACTTCCTTTATTCGCTTACCCAAGAAGAGCTTTCCCAGGCCATTTTTCCCATAGGGGAGCTGACCAAAGAGGAGGTCAAGCGGATCGCCCGGGAGAAGGGCTTCACCGCCGCTTACCTCCACGAATCCCAGGACCTCTGCTTCGCGCCGCGGGGGATCGGGGAGCTCGTCCCGGATGCCCCATCGGGCCCCATTGTGGACCTTTCAGGAAGAGTTTTGGGCTCACACAGAGGGCTTCCCCACTATACCGTGGGCCAGCGGCGGGGCCTGGGGATTTCCACCGGCGAGCCCCTGTATGTGGTGGCCCTGGATCCGGTTCGGAACGCAGTGGTGGTGGGGCCGGAGAGCGCCCTTTACGCCGAGGGCCTTGTGGCGGGGGAGCTTACCTGGATCGTCGGGGAGCCCCCGGGGGAGCAGTTCTCCTGCGAGGTACAGATCAGGTACCGGGCTTCCCCGGTGCGTTGCGAAGTAGAACTCCGGGATAACAAAGCTTACGTCAAGTTCGAGAAGGCCCAGCGGGCGGTGACCCCCGGCCAGGCAGCGGTCTTCTACCGCGGGGAGGAGGTCCTGGGCGGCGGCGTCATCGAACGCCCCCTGAAAGGGGGGCCTTAGCCTACGGGAAGCGGCCCCGAGGTCAGCTACACGATCAAAGGGGACGTCACTCCCAGTCCCGTTCGGGGTGAAACCAAAAAGGAGGCCGGGGATCCCGGCCTCCGGGTTTGCTCGCAAATCGGTCCGAAAGCTCGCGTTACGCCAGGAGCCTTTCCTCGTATTCCCGCAGATATCGGGTGCTCTTCCTCACGTCGGCAAAAAGCCCCTTCACGCGCTCCACGTCCTCGGGGGTTATCTTCCCGTGGCCGTTTTCTCTGGCCACTTCCGCCGCGGGCCGAATCATCTGAACCGCATACCGAAGCGAGCTTTCGGCCCCGATCCGAGTTAGGAGTTCCAGCGCCTCCTCCTCGGCTTCCACCCCTTCCTCACGCATCCTGATCGTTAAGATCTCTCGGACTTCCTCGGCCTTATAGGGACGCGTGGTGATGATGAGGAGGCGATCCAGGAGGTCCAGAGGGATCCCGTGGGGGGAAGAAATATCGGTCCCCCGGACCTTGGTCACGCCGCGGTTGCTGGCGAGGATGATCACCGGGGCCAGTTCCGATTCCATGGCCCGATTGAGGAAGGCGAAGGCTTCGATATCCAGCATGGCCACTTCATCTATGAAAAGGACCCCGGGTATGATCTCGGCGGTCCCCTCTTCTACCCTCTCCTTCACCATCTCGTCTACCCGCTGCCGCACCTCGGGATCGATCTCGGCACGCTCGGGGGCCCCGAAGAAAAGGGAAAGCATTCCCCCGCCCCGACGGGCGTTTATCTCGTCCAGGTCGTTCAGGGTCATGGTGTAGACGAACTCCTTTTCTTTCTCCACCGGCCCGGTGGGACGGGGGACCGGCTTCTCGGAGGCCGCGGCGATCTCGTACGTCTCGGAAGCCTTCTCGGAACGCCCCACGCGGATCACGCGGCCCGTTTCCGCATCGATCTGGATCACGTCGCCCATGGAGATCCCCTGGTTGATCATGGAGACAGTAATGGAGCTTCCCACGTTAAAGGTGCGCCGGTCGTCGGTGGTCTCCAGGGTCAGGCGGGCGGACTCGGGGATCTGTTGGTAGGGGTTATAGGGATGGCGAGCGAGCTTCACATCGAAGGCAGTCACCTCGCCCTCGTAGACCTTGCGGAGCTCGTGGAGCCTGACGCCGATGGCCTTACGCATGGCCTGCATGAGGACCTCCGTTTTCTTCATCTCCGCGGAGTAGATCTCGGACCCGCTCAAGGAAACAAACGGGACATCGGCCCCGAGCTCCCGGGCGATGGCGATAGCGATGGCTGTCTTCCCCGTGCCCGGAGGACCGGCCAGGAGGATGGCCCGGCCGGCCATCCGGCCTTCTTTTATCATGCGGACCACGATCCCCGCGGCCTCCCGGGCCTCGGTCTGTCCCACCATACCGTCGGCCACGGGGCGGGCCTTGAGGCCATCCAACCCTAAGCCCTTGATGTGGCTGTGGGCGCCGATCCTCTCGAATTTCTCACCGGAAATGGGTTTTATCTCCGCCGCCATCCTGCACCTCCTTCCGGATAAGCACCGTCCGGAAACCCGAAGGATCGTTGGGATCGTCCAAGTAAAGGGCGCTTTTTATCGCTAGCCGGGCCCAGGATTTCGGGCCTCCCGAGCCCTGTCCCACTTTCCCACCAATTATAGAAAAACTTTGCAAAGGTAGCAGTGCAAGGTTTTTTTCGCTTTCCCTACGCCCACGGTCCAGGGAGGACCGAGCTATCCTGGGCCTCCACAAGCGAACGGTACCATTGACCCTTGCGGTTCCTGGCGTAAAAGTAGGTTGTGTTTCTGAGAAGGTTCAAGCGGAGGAGATTGCGATCTTCGGAATTTCCCGCTTCCTGGGTTTCCACCTTGGAGCGGAACTTCCTCCATTATCGACTGCTTCCGGAAGAAGACCTGCAGGAGCTCTTCGGCCACATCCTCGTCTTCCTCCACGAGAAGAAGTTCTTCGGGGGCGGCGGATTCGAGGTGACGGAAGAGGTGAAGGTGACGGTGGCGGCGTATGCCTGTTTACTTCTTTTGCACCGGGAGACCAATTACTTCCCGCGCATGCGCACCGTGGTGGTTTACCCTACCGAGTACCTAGCCCCCTATCGGGAGGAAGATCCCATCGGCGTGGTGGTGGAGGGATACCAGGTCCGATCTGGGGAGGCGTGGCAGCGGGGGCCGGTGGTGTTGTCGTGGGAGGCGGTGTTGCGGGACTCCCAGCGGGCCCGGGGATGCCGGCACGTGGTGATCCACGAGTTCGCGCACCAGCTGGATTACGAGAGCGGGAGCGCCGAGGGGACACCGGCCATCGGGGGAAGGTTGCCGGCGGAGGAATGGCGCCGGGTGATGCGGGCGGAATACCGACGCCTGCGCCGGGAAGCTCTCTTGGGGAGGCCCACCCTCCTCGATCGCTATGGGACCACGAGCCCTGCGGAGTTCTTCGCCGTGGCGGTGGAGGCGTTCTTCATGTGCCCCCAAAGGCTTCACCAACGGCATCCCGACCTCTACAGGTCTTTGGCGACGTTCTTCCGCCAGAACCCTGCCACGGACTGGCATCATCCGCCCGAGGTGGAGAAGCTGGGCTGAAAAAGGAGGAAAAAATGCGGCTTCCTAGTATCTTCGCGGTCTTCCTGCTTTTAAATCTCTCCACGATGGGGGAAGAACTCGTGGAGAGCACGGGGCTTTGGGCCGTCGACGGCGACACCATCGTGGTGGAGATAGCCGGCAAACGGGATGAGCTTAGGATCATGGGGATTGACGCGGTGGAGCGGCAAGGATGCTTAGGGAAGGAAGCGGTGGAGTTTGCGCAGGGATTGATAACGCGCACTCTCTGGCTCGAGCTCGATCCGGAAAAGGGCCTCGAGCGCCGGGACCGGAACGGGAGGCTCCTCGCCCACGTCTTCCTTGCCCCGGTACAGACCCCGGGGTCGTCGCTGGCCGTAACCTTGGTCAGGGAAGGCTTCGCCAAGCTGGACGTCCGGGACGTGAAGGACATCTGGGGCGAGGACTATTTCGATATCCGCTATACCCCTTGGATCATCCACGCGCAGATCCTGGCCGCCCTCGAGAGGCAAGGGTGGTGGGGAGAATGTGACCCCCTCCTCGATGCGGACCTCGTGATCGCGGCGATAAAACATTGGGGAAATGATGAAATCGTGTACATCGTGAACCGTGGAAACGAGGTTCTGGACCTTGCCGCCGGTTGGGCCCTCACCAGCCATCCTTCACAGGCCCTGGATTTCGGCCGCTATACCCGCGAGCTCCTCCTCCCGCCCGGTTGGATCCTCCGGGTTCACACCGGCCCGATTAACTCCGGTCGCAAGGGGGAGTTCGTGGTGAACCGAGAGGCAGGGCTCATCGATTGGTACTGGACCGGGCGAAAGATCTGGCGTCGTGAGGGAGATGTGGCGCAGCTGATCTTTGGTGAAACTGTGGTGTATGAATATCGCTACCCCGAGCGTTAAGACTCAACGCTTTCGACGCTGAAGCGCAGCCTCGAGGGAGCGGATGAGCCGAGCCACGGAATCGGTGCGGAGTTCGATGGCACCGTATCGGCAGGCTTCGTGACAGCACATACACCGAATGCAACTCCGCCGATCTATCCGCGCGCGCCCGCCGTCGATCGCGGCGGCCCCTGTGGGGCAGGCGCGCACACAGGCCCCGCAGCCCACGCACCTTTCCAACACCACCACGGGACGTGCCTGTAGGTGCCGGGTGGCCCAGCGGGTAAGGATCCGGGGGAGGCGCCCCAATGCCTCCCCCGCTGCCGGTGGCAACCGGAAATTCTCCACCCTAACCGAGGCCATCTCCTCTCCCACGACCTCGATCTCCGCAGGATCCCCGGTCCCTAAGCCCCGGTCGTGGGCGTGGCGGGTGGTCCAGACCCGCAGGGGCTCGAGACCCACGATGGACTGGGCCACGGCATCCACCGCCACCGCGTCTTCCCCAGCGACGATGAGACCGATCTCCCGGGGGGCCCCGTTGGCGGGCCCAGCGCCCTCCATTCCCACCACTGCGTCCATAATCGTGAGGGCTGGCCGCGCTACTGAGAAGATGTCTACGAGGAGTTGGCAGAACTCCGCGGGTCGAGGATGGTCCCCGTGGAACCGGGTGCGGAGCCCCGCGGGGACGACGCCGTAAAAGTTCTTCACCGCACCGGTGAACAAGGTGAGGGAGTGGGTCTTGAGCTTGGGGAGGTTCACAATTACGTCAACCTCGAGAAGGGCTCTGGCAATATAGACCTTATCCAAAACCGCGCCGTCCACCTCAACCTCTGTAAACCCCTTTTCCCGCAGATTCAGAAGCTCCACTCCCAACCGGGCGCAGGTCTCGCGGTAGCCGGAGACCTCAAAGCTTCGGGGGTCGTGCACGTCGTCCCCCACAGTGATGTGAGGGGTGATCTCGCGCAGGAGGGAAAGGACGGCCTCCGTGAAGGCCGGGTGGGTAATAATGGCGCGTTCCGGGGGCGAGGGCGGTGGGAGGAGGTTCACCTTCACGAACACCTCGGCGCCCCGGGAGACAAACCGCTCCAAGCCCCCGATCATATCCAGGGCACGCCCCACCGCGTCGCGCAGCCCGGAGGACCTATAGCCTTCCGCCCGCACCACCGCCACCCGGGTGTTGGCCATCGCCTACGGAACTAGGGACCTTTACCCTATGAGCTTTCGGGGATCGGTGATCTTCCCGGTGACGGCGGCCGCGGCGGCCACCGCGGGGGAGGCCAGGTACACCTCGGCCTCCGGGGACCCCATCCGGCCCTTGAAGTTCCGGTTGGAGGTGGAGACGCAGGCCTCGCCCGGGGCCAACACTCCCTCATGGGCCCCGAGACACGGCCCGCACCCGGGGTTCAGGACCAACGCCCCCGCGGCGGCGAATCTCTCGAGCAGACCCTCCTTGGCCGCCTCGACCCACACCTCCCGCGATGCCGGGAGCACCAGCATCCGGACCCCCTCAGCCACCGGACGCTCCCCCATCACCTCCGCCGCCAGCCTCAGATCCTCTAGTCGGCCGTTGGTGCAGGTTCCCAGGACCACCTGGTCCACTTTTATCCCCTCCACCTCGGAGACCGGCACCACGTTGTCCACGGTGTGGGGACAAGCCACCTGGGGCGGAAGGTCCGAAAGATCGAACCGATACACCTCCTCATAATCCGCGTCGGGGTCGGGATAGATGGGCTCGTAATCGGTGACCCCCCGCTCTCGGAGGTACGAGAAGGTGGTCTCGTCGGGGGCGACGTAGCCGTTCTTGGCCCCCATCTCCGCGGCCATGTTGCAGAGGACGAGCCGCTCGGAGATGGACATCCCCTCCACCAGCGGGCCGGCGAACTCCACCGAACGGTAGAGGGCCCCGTCGGCCCCGAGCTTTCCGATGAGGTGGAGGATCACGTCCTTGGCCACAACAAGCTCCGGGAGCGTCCCGGAAAGCTCGATCCTGATGGTGGTGGGGACCTTGAGCCAGAGCTTCGAGGTGGCCCACAAGGCCGCCATCTCGGAGCGGCCGATCCCGGCGGAGAACGCCCCCAACGCCCCGTAGGTGGTGGTGTGGGAGTCCGCCCCCAGGATCAGCCACCCGGGGCGCGCCAATCCCTCCTCCACCACCACCTGGTGGCACACACCCCGGCCAACGTCGTAGAACCGGATCCCCTGCGCCCGCACGAACTCCCGGATCTCCTTGTGGTTCTCAGCGTACTGCACCTGGGCGGCGGGGACGACATGGTCCAGGATCACCACGAACCGCTCCGGCTCCCGCACCCGCGCTAGGCCCAGTTTCCCGAAGATCTTCTTGATGGCGGCGGTGTTGTCGTGGGACATCCCCAGGTCCGGAGTGGCCTCCACGATCTGTCCCGGGACGGCCTCCCGAAGCTCCGCCTTCCGCGCCAGGATCTTCTCCGCGAACGTCTTCCCCATGGCTCACCCCCCCACGGTCTCGAAGCAGGTAAAGTCGGCGTGGTGGATCACCACGCCCTCGGGGGTGCGGGGATGGGGGTCGCCCTCCTTGGAATGGGTCCCGATGATGTGGAGGACCTCCGGGGGAAGCCCCTCGGCATACGCCAGCGCCACCCCGGAGAAGGGGTGCCGCAGGACCTTTCCGCCGGCGGACTTCTGGAACTTCCCGTCCCGCTCCTCTATCTCCAGGAGCTTTC
>ENA-OSAF01000081-OSAF01000081.1-marine-sediment-metagenome-genome-assembly--contig:-NODE-81-length-40658-cov-20.968130_pt1 | contig 40658 bp, 36 predicted proteins | sample MGYA00237872_ERZ529318 | MGnify/ENA primary metagenome ERZ529318 (study PRJEB26369, sample SAMN03142813) | marine sediment metagenome | biome: marine; feature: borehole; material: sediment... | reverse complement strand
GGCGGCGATGGTGCTCTGCGCCAGCGTGCCCACCGCAAACGACGAGGGCAGCGCCGGGTCGGCACCCGTGAGCGTGACGCGTGACAGCGCGTCGGCCGGCTGGCCAAGCACGCTCCACAGGTGGGCCAGGGCATCGGCGGGAGCAACGGGTCCAGCGGGAGAATCGACCCGATCGACAGCGGTAGACGGCATGGCAGGGCTCCTCAGAAGAAGGTGACCGCATTACAGACCCGCGCTGTCGATAGCGTCAACATTGACTAGACTGATCAACCTCGATTGCCGCCCACTTCATCCGGCCCGATGACCACCTACCTCAATGCCGCCGATGCCGCCGAGCGCTTGCACATCTCGCGCCCCACGCTGTACGCCTATGTGAGCCGCGGGCTGCTGGCGGCATACCTTTCGCCCGACGGCCGCGGCAGCCGCTACCGCGAGGCCGACGTGGCGCGCCTGGCCGATCAGCGTGCGGGCGGACGGCGCCCGCGCCAGGTGGTGCGCCACGCGCTGGACTGGGGCCTGCCGGTGATGGAATCGTCCATCACGCTGATCGACCACGGGCGGCTGTTCTATCGCGGCATGCCGGCGGTCGAGCTGGCCGAGCACGCCACGCTGGAAGCTGTTGCCGCGCGGCTGTGGCAATGCGACGAGGCAGCCGCCTTTAGCGCGCCCGCGCCGGTGCTGCCCGAGAGCTGGTATGCGGCACTGGCTTCGCTGTCTGATGCCGACATCCGCCAGCGCTGCATGGCGCTGTGCACGCTCGCCTTGCCCGCGCTGGACGAAGCCGCGTGGCGGCAAGACGCCGTCCGCACCGCACGCGATGCCGGCGCGCTGCTGCGCCTGGTGTTTGCCGCCATGCTGGGCCGCGCGCCCGATGCTGCGCCGGTGCACCTGCAATGCCAGCAGGCGTGGGGTGTCAATGCGCAGGCCGCCGAGGCCATCCGCGTGGCGCTGGTGCTATGCGCCGATCACGAACTCAATGCTTCGAGCTTTGCGGCGCGCGTTGTCGCATCGACCGGCGCCAGCCTGGGCGCGGTGGTCAGTGCGGGGCTGGCTGCACTCACGGGTGGCCGGCATGGCGGCACCACGGCGCGTGTGGAGGCCTTGCTGAGCGAGCTGGAAAGCGAGCGCTCCGTGGCAACGGCACTGCGCCGCCGGCTGGATCGCGGCGATGCGCGCCTGCACCTCGGCGCCGTAGCTCTCGCACTCCCGCCGGATGGCCTCCGGGGTGTCCTCGGGCATGACCGCCGTGAACTCCAGCCCCGCCCTGGCGGTGTAGGCGGCGAAGGCCGAGCCGGCGTTGCCGGCCGTCGGGAGGATGCACCTCTTGACCCCGAGCTCCACCATCTTCGAGACGGCGGCGGAGGCGCCGCGCGCCTTGAACGTGGCCGTCGGGTTCTGTCCCTCGTCCTTGAGCCAGACCCGGGGTAGCCCCAGCCTCCTCTCCAGCTCCGGGAGGGCCACCAGAGGCGTGCGCCCCTCACCGAGACTGACCACGTGGCGGGGGGAGGTCACAGGGAGAAGCTGGTGGTAGCGCCACATGGAGCCGTCTTCGGGTCCGAGGAGCGCCTGCCGGCCGCCGGCCGCCGGGGGTTCTCCTCCCCTGGGCGGCCACGCCAGAGAGCCGAGGTCGTAGCGGGCGAAGAGAGGACCGTCACACGAGGGGCAGGACCCCGCGGGCCCGGCGGGGTCGGCCCGCTCGCCGCACCGAGAGCATTCCAGGTGCTCGAGGAGGGAGTAGCGGGAGCGGGAGGCCGCCGCGCCCTCTCCGCCGCCCAGCGCCCGGTCTATGGCCTGGTTGGCCAGCTCGTCGGAGCGCCTGTTCTCCCGGCGCGGGACGTGCTCGACGTCGACCCGACGGAAGGCCCGGGCGGCCTGCCGGAAGGCCTCCAGCAGGGGGCGCAGGTCCTCGCTCCTCATGCGGTACTCACCTGAGACCTGTCTGGACACGAGCTGGCTGTCGGTGCGGATGACGAGCGAGACCTCGCCCGGCGAGACCCCATCCTGCCGGCAGACCTCCTCGGCCGCCTTCAGGGCCTCGCGAAGGGCGGCGTACTCGGCCGCGTTGTTGGTCGTTTCCCCAAGGAACACCGAAGCGGTCCGCCGCTCGCGGCCGCTCCGGTCGTAGACCACCACCCCGGCGCCGGCCGGGCCCGGGTTCCCCCTGCTGGCACCGTCCACATGGCAGACGAGGGTGTAGCTCAATCCTCTTCTTCCCCCACGTAGACCAGGAGTCTCCCGCAGCTCTCACAGTTCTCGACAGAGCCGCTCTTCACGCTTTGGGCCAGCCGGACCGGCACCTTGACGAGACAGGCCCCGCACAGGCCGCTCGCCGCGTCGAGGGCGGCCGCCCCGACTCCTCCCCTGGCCCGGCGGATCCTCTCGTACTTGGCCAGCAGGTCGGGAGGAACCCGCCGGGCCGCCTCCTCGCGCCTGGGCTCGAGCGCCCCCAGCTCCTCCTCGAGCCCGGCCACGAGCTTGTCGCGTTCGGCCTCCGCGGCGTCGAGAAGCTTCCGGGCCTCGCCGACGGCCCGCTCCGTCTCGGCCAGGAGGGGTTCGGCCTCTTCTAGCTCGACGATGGCCTCGAGGCCCGCCTCCTCATGGCGGTCGGCCTCCGCCTTGAGCTGCTCGACCCTTCTTCCCATCTGGTCGAGCTCCTTGGCGCTGGCCACCTCGCCGCCGTACATCTTCCTCTCCATCTCCGCCACCTGGGCCCGACGCTGGTCGGCCTCCTGTTCCTCCCACGCCGCCTTACGCCGGAGTTTCGCAACCTTCTCGCGCGCTACCTCCTCCGCCCGCACGGCCTCCTCCACCCTGGCCCGCAGGGCCGCCACCTCGGGGTCGTCGTTCGCCCTGGCGATGGCGGCGCGGAGGCGGCCGATCTCCGCATCGATTCTCTGGAGCTCCAGAAGATTGCGGTAGTCGCTCCGCTGGTACGCGGTGTCCCCCATGCCGTCCCCCCTCACAAGGTCCCGTCGGATGGGGCCGGGACTTCTATGACCCGGAGCGGAATCCCTTGGGCCGCCAGGCGCCTTCCGATGCGGTCGGCCACGACAGGGACGAAGGCCTTCTCCGTGGCCAGGTGACCGGGGTCGATGACGGCCAGGCCGAGACGCTTCGCCAGAACCGCCTGGTGGTAGGTCACGTCCCCCGTGACGTAGACCTCGGCCCCCGCCCGGGCCGCCTCCTCGATGTAGTCACCGCCTGCCCCCGGGCAGACGGCCACGCGGCGGACGGGAGGACCCGGGGAACCGCGGTCGCCGCTGCGGGGGCCGCAGACCACCCTCGCCTCCCCGGCGGGGAGCCCGAGGCGGCGCTCCACCTCCGCCCTGAAAAGGTCGAAGGCCACCGGCTCCGCGAGTTCCCCGACCCGCCCGAGTCCGGTCATGAGGGCCGGCCGGGTCACGGGCGGGTGGCAGGCAAGAGGGTAGACATCGTAGGCCGGCTCCTCGTAGGGGTGGGCCCCGAGCATGGCACTGATGACGGCCCGGAGCCGGTGCCGGGGAAGGATGGTCTCCACACGCTCCTCCTTCACCTCTTCCAGGACGCCGGCCGAGCCCACGGTGGGGCTGGCCCCCTCACGGGCCCGGAAGTAGCCGCGCCCCGGCGCGGCGAAGGCCGTGTCGCTGTAGTTGCCTATCCAGCCGGCGCCGGCTTCGGCCAGGGCCGCCCGCACTCGGGCCGAATGGTCCTCGGGGACAAACACGACCAGCTTGACGAAGCCCTCGCCGGAGGCGGCACGGAGGGGCCTGAGCCCGGCCGGGGAAAGACCCAGGTTTTCCGCGAGGACGTGCGACAGTCCTTCGGGAGCCGAATCGAAGCTGGTGTGGGCGGCATAGAGCGCCACCCTCCGCCGGACGAGCTCGAGGACGAGCCCTGCGACCGGGTCGCCGGCCACCAGCCGGCTCAGGGGCCGGAAGGGGACCGGGTGGTGCACGACGAGGAGGCCCGGCCCGTCCGGCAGGAGGGCGGCCGGTGCGCCTCCGGCGGGACCACAACCGCCGAGGGCGTGGTCGGCGTCGAGGGCGACAGCCACCCAGCAGGGGCGGGCCTGCGGGTCTCCTAAAAGGAGCCCGACGTTGTCCCAGGGCTCGGCCAGTCCCGGCGGGGCCATCTCCTCGATGACCGCGCACAGGCCGGCGACGGTCAGGGCGTGGGGCGCGCTTGGAGGACTCATCGGCCCCATGGGCACCCCTCTCCTCTCCGGGCATTGTTGCCCGTGTTATAATCATCCATGCCGCCGCGGTACTCCTGCCGGGAGGCGCCGGAAGCTTCCAAGCCTGCCCGCAAGGTGAGGCCACAAGCCGCGCGGCGGAGGGGTGAGGCTGTCTTGGGCAAGAGCCGCGGTTCCTACGAGCACGGTCACTCAGGGGTCCTCAACATCAGCTGGAGCGACGTGGCCCGGCTCTGCCGGCACCTAGTGGAGAAGATCGAGGAGAGCTTCCACCCCGACGTGGTCGTCGGCATCACCAAGGGCGGGGTGATCCCCGGGGCGATAATCGCCTCCATGCTGGGGCGCGACTTCTACCCCGTGCACGTCACCCGGCGGGAGCAGGACGTGGTCACCCGGCACAAGCCGGCGCTCCTGGCCAAGATCCCCGTCGACGTGGTCAAGGACCGGCGGGTGGTGGTGGTCGACGACATCGTCGTCTCCGGTGACACCTTGCGGGTGGCCGTCGACGAGTGCTGGGCCCAGGGCGCGGCGGAGGTCAGGACCGCGGCTCTCTTCCTCCACTCGACCAGCCACCGCCCGGACTGGTTCGGCCTCGAGACCGACGACCTCATCATCCAGCCCTGGAACGCGCTGGTCTACTCCCAGGGACGCTGGAGCCTGAGCGAGGAGTACCGCACGAAGCTCGAGGAGATGGGCGTCTCGACGGATGACGCGGTGACCGCCGTCCTTCTCGAGACGACCTAGCGGTCACCGGAGACCCCTCCGCAGGTCAGGGGCCCGGTCGCCTCCGAAGGGTTGGGTGAGGGCCCCTCCCACGGGGTATCCTACCGGGTGCGCTTGAGCCAACCAAGCCCCCGGGAGGGTGTCTCGTTGAACGGAACCGCTCGGAGGCCCGGCGGCCGGGGGGCCGCCCGGAGGGCGGCCGCGGCCCTTCTCCGGAGCGCGGTCGCGGCGGCTCTCGCCGCGGGCCTCTTCGCGAGCCTCACCTTCCTCTGCGTGAGCGCCGCTCTTAAGACCACGGCCGCGAACCCGGAGTTCATCCTCACCGTCATCCGCGACAGCGAGGTCCTGTCGACCGTCAGGCGCGACTTCCTGGACGGCCTCGCCGGGACCCTGGCCCCGACGGGCCCCGAACAGGAGACCCTGAGACGGGCCATCGACGAAGCCGTGCGCCTGGAGTGGCTCGACGCCCAGATGGAGCGTCTGCTCCGGCGGCTCGCCGCCTACCTGGCCTCGGACGAGGAGAAGCTCACCATCGAGCTCCCGGTCGTGGAGCTCAAGGTCTACCTCCTCGCCTCGGTCAGGCGGCACATGGGCGAGGAGGCCTACCTGAGGACGGTCCGGGGTCTCCAGGAAACACCCGACGTCGTCGACATCGGCCCCCTCTTCGACCTCGAGGCCCTAGAGGCCCTGCGCCCGTACTGGAAGGCCGTGCACGCGGCCCCCTTCGCGGCGGCCGCAGCCGCCATGCTCTTCTCGGGGCTCCTGTGGCTGGCCGCGGGAGGCCGGTCGAGGGGCACCGGTGTCGTCGGAGGGGTGTGGACGGCGGCCGGGGTCCTGGTCATCGGAGCCGCCGCGGCCGTCGACCGGGCGGCCGGCCCCCTCCTCCCGGCCTTCGTGCCCTCGGCCCTTCCCGAGCTCGGCTCGCTCCGCCTTCAGGACCTGGCCCTGACCGCCCTGCAGGGTGTGAGGAGCGACCTGGCCGCATGCGGGGTGGGGGTGCTGGTGGCCGGGTTGTTCCTGCTGGCCGCCCCGCGAGCGGTGAAGGAGAGGCGGAGCTAACCGAAGGCCCGTCCGCGGGAGCACCGGTGGCGGCGGTGCGGGCCGAGTCTTGCAGGCCAGCGGCGCAGGCCGGGCCCTGCACGCTCCGCCTGAGCATGAGGCCCACCTCGGGGTACTCCTGAACGAGACGCCCGACCTCCGCCGGGACGCAGTCGAGGGCCAGGAGGACGAGAGCACGCAGGGTGGTAACGTGGGAGCGGAGGTACTCCTCCTTCGTCCGGCACGAGACGGCCTCCGGATGCGCCGAGACCAGCTCGTCGTAGGACATCCGGGCGAGCGACGCGATGAGCTCGAAGGACCTCTCCATCTCCCTCACGAGCGGGCTTTCCCGTGACCCGGACCCCACAGCTCGTCCACCGCCCCGACCGGAATGGAAGGAGTAGCCATATCATAGTTCCCTCAGCGGGAACTGTAAAGGGGTCGGGTTCCGCTTTCGGGAACGAACCGCGAGCCTCGCCTCCCGCACGGCTATTATGGGGGCGATGGCTGAGGCCGGCTTCGGTGAACGACTCAAGACACTCCTCGAAGAGCGGGACATGACCCAGGCGGAACTGGCCCGGACCCTCCACCTGGGCAAGTCCACCGTCTCCCAGTACATCAGCGGGGTCCGCTCCCCCGACCTCGGCACGGTCCGAAAGATCGCCGAGTTCTTCTCGGTCAGTATCGATTACCTCATCGGCCGTACGGACGTGCGCTGGCCGGCCCTCCTCAAGGACGCCGACGTCCAGCTCCTCATCGACCGCACGGGCGAGCTCACGCCGGCCCAGCGCCGCAGGCTCCTGGAGTTCATCGACTACCTTCGGTTCGAGGAGAGGCGTCGGGAGAAGCCGCGGGCGTCGCCGGAGACGGGAGCCGGCAGGAGAAGGTCCGGCAGCAGGTGACGCCCCGGGGAACAAGACCTGACCTCACGCCCCACGGTGTCCGGCGTCCTCATCCCCGGCGGCCTCGAGCGCCCTGCCGGACCCCACCCCGACCTCGCCGCGGCCGCCGACCAGCGTCACCGCCCTGGCCGCCAGCCGCACGGCCGCGGCGGCCGCCTCCAGGGCAAGGTCGAAACGCCGGCCATCGGTCCGGCGGCTCCCTGCGGCGTACCGTGTCAGGAACCCCGCGGCGAAGGCGTCTCCGGCCCCTGTCGGGTCCACGACCGGCCCGGGAGGGCTGGCCGCCGGCACGGCCCTGACCCGCCCGGCCGCGGCCACCAGGCACCCCTGCGGCCCCAAGGTCAGGGCCACGACCGGGAAGCGTCTGACGAGGGCCCGCGCGGCCTCGCCCGGGTCGGCGAGGCCCGTGAGTTCCCGGGCCTCGTCCAGATTGGGGAAGACGACCTCGGCGCCGGCCACGTCCTCGAGGAAGCGTTCCGCCCCGTACTGCCTCAGGGGCCTGAAGGAGGAAGGGTCGACGCTGAACGGAAGACCGAGCTCGCGGCACACCTCCAGGGCCCTGAGGGCCACCTCCCGCGGCCCGGGCTCGAAGAAGGAGTAGCCCGTGAGGTGAAGCCACTCCCGGGAGACCAGGGCCTCACGGGGGACGAGGTCCCTGTCCGGGGTGAGGTTCACCCCGCGGTCGGTGGCCATCGTCCGCTCCCCGGCCCGCACGCTGACCACGACCAGCCCGGTCGCCGAGCCGGGCGAGACGGCGAGGTTCCCCTGAGGGGGGTCGACCGCCACCCCTTCCGCGGCGAGCTCCTCCCTCAGCCAGCGGCCGGCCATATCATCGCCGACCTGTCCGAAGAACCCCACGTCGGCCCCCTCGCGGGCGGCCCACACGGCCACGTTGGCCGCCGAGCCCCCGCCCCTCAGCCTGACCGTCGCCCGCGAATCGCTGCCCGGGGCGGCGTCTTCGTGGTGCAGGACGAGGACGTCCAGGTTGATGTCGCCGTAGACGGCCAGGCGCACGGCGGCTTTCACGCCGGACTCACCGGGCCGGCACGCCCCTCGGCGAGGGCCAGGGCCAGCCGGGCTCCCACCGCCGCGTTGTTCCTGAGAAGGGCCGCGTTGGCCTGAAGGCTCCGCCCACCTGTGGCCTTCTCGACGGCCTGCAGGAGGAACGGGGTCAGGGCCTTTCCCCTGACGCCCTCGGCTTCGGCGGCGGCCAGGGCCCGGTCGAGGGCCCGGTCGAGCTCCTCGCGGGCCAGTTCGTCGGCGGCCGGCACCGGGACCGCCACCAGGACGGCCCCCGGCAGCCCGGAGGCGAAGCGGGCGGCCGCGACCGCGGCGGCCTCCTCCGGGGTTGACACGGTCAGGTCCACGGGGTGGGGGGTCTCGCGCACCCAGAACCCGGGGAAGCGCCCGGTGCCGAGACCGACGACCGTCACCCCGAGCGTCTCGAGCCGCTCCAGAGTCGCCGGGATGTCGAGGACGGCCTTGGCCCCCGAGCAGACCACGGCCAGGGAGACGCGCCCGAGGACGGTGAGGTCGGCCGAGATGTCGAGCGTGTCGCCCCAGCCGCGGTGGACCCCCCCGATACCCCCGGTGACGAAGACGCGCACCCCGGCCCGGGCGGCGATGGTGCCCGTCGCGGCCACGGTCGTGGCCCCTGTGACCTCACGGGCGAAGAGCACCGGAAGGTCGCGCACGGAGGCTTTGGGGACGGCCGGGCCGAGCCGGGCCAGGGTCTCGATGTCCTCCGGCCCGCAGCCGACCCGGGCCCGGCCGCCGATGACGGCGACGGTGGCCGGGACGGCCCCGCCCCGCCGGACGACCTCCTCCACGGCCAGGGCCGTCTCGAGGTTCCGGGGGTAGGGCATCCCGTGGGCGATGACGGTCGACTCGAGGGCGACCACTCCCCGGCCCTCGGAGAGGGCGGCGAGGACCTCTTCGCTGACTTCGAGATACCGGTCCACACGTCGGAACACCGTAGGCATGGTCCGCTTCCCCCCGGAGTAGTCTTCCGCCGCTTCCGGAACCCGCCCCGCCGGGAGCCGTGTAGATGCGGCCCGCCCGGAGGCTCGCGCGGCGCAAAACCCTGCCTAGCAGCGTTCTCGGAATTGGCGGGGCTCTCCTGCGGCGGCCCGTCATCCCGCTGGGGCGGCCCGGTTCATCCGGGCCTGAGCAGACAAACCTATCAGGGAGGACCACGCAGGACCGAACCCCTGACCGGAAGGTCCCCAGGGAGGACGAGGCGGTGGACGGCCCCGACAAGGAACAGGTAGGAGAGCGCCCCTGTGGACCGGGTGGCGGCGGCGAGCGGAGCCGGGAACGCGCCGCCGCCGAACCCGCCTGCGGGCGGGCGGTCGGGACCGCCGACAGACCGGAGACCATAGACGAGGGGCCGGACGAGCCCGCCGACGCCACGCCGAGCTGTGCCGGGGAGCCGGCCACCGTCTCCGCGTCCACTCTGGCCTCGGTCTACGTCGGGACAGTCATCGGGGCCGGCTTCGCCTCCGGCCAGGAGGCCCTGCAGTTCTTCGCCCTCCACGGGACCAGGGGCTTCGCGGCCCTGGCCGTGGCCGTGGCCCTGCTCGGCTTCTTCGGCTATCTCGTCGTCCGGGCGAGCTGCCGGCTGGAGGCCGTCACCCACGGACCGGTGCTCGACTATGTGGCCGGCCCAGCTCTCGGCCGGGTCATCGACGGTATCCTCACCTTCTTCCTCTTCGGGGCCACGGCGGCCATGTTCGCCGGCACGGGCGCCACGCTGGAGCAGGAGTTCGGCCTGCCGTTCGAAGTGGGCCTCGTGGGGATGGCCGTGCTGGCCCTGGGAACCGTCCTGGCCGGCATCGAGGGGGTGGTCAAGGCCGTGAGCGTCGTCGTCCCCTTCCTCCTGGCCACGGTCATGGGGGTCAGCCTGGCCACACTGGTCTCGAGCCCGCTCGACCTCACCTTCGCCGAACCGGCCCGCGCCGCCGTGGGCAACTGGCTTCTCTCGGGTGCGACCTACGCCTCCTACAACCTTGTCGTCGCCACCTCGGTGCTGGTCCCGGTGGTGAGGCTCACGACAAGGCGTCGCCTGGTCCCGGGAACGGTCATCGCCGCCGCGGCCCTCGGACTCGGGGCCCTGGCAGTGGTCCTCACCATCCTGGCCAATGTCCCCGAGGCGGCCCGGGCGGAGGTCCCGATGCTCCTGGCCGCCCGCCGCCTCTCGCCGGTCGTGTCGACCCTCTACACGGTCATCCTGACCGCGGCCATCTACACGACGGCCGTCTCGACCCTCTTCGGGTTCGTCAACCGGCTCCTGGGGCAGGGCTGGCGGAGCTTCCGCACCCTGGCCGTCGCAGCGACGGCCGCGGCGGTGGTCGGCGGGCGGGTCGGCTTCTCCACCATCGTGGGGACCCTCTTCCCGGCCGTGGGCTACGCCGGCCTGCTCTTCCTCGGAGCGCTCCTGGTGGCCCTGGTCAGGGGTAGGTTGTAGGTCCCGCCCGGCGGGCGAGGGGCCAGGACGGGCCTCAGTCGCAGCCCGAAGTCCGCAGGCAGACAGAAGGGAGGAGTCTGGATAAAGAGGCAGAGCATGTGGGGGGGAGGGTCGCCCCTCCCCCCCTCAGAGCCCTAGCCGCCGTGCTCCTACTGGCCGCCCCACTGTTCGAGGACCCAGGGCGGTATCTGGTACCTGACCGTCCCCGGGTAGGTGATGGGGTCTATCCCCTCTACGGGCTGCCACTCGTAGGGCCAGACACACCTCAGCTCGCCGTCCTGCCACTGGGTCCCGATGGCCGTCACGAAGCCGGGACCCCAGGTCACGTCGTGGGACTCGTCGAAGACGATTCGGCCGGACGCGCCCCGGTAGTCGGTCTTCTCGAGCTCGGCCACGACGGAGTCGGAATCGAGGGCGCCGGCCCTTTCGATGGCTTCCTTCAGAATCCAGACGGCGTCGTAGGTGCCGGCGTTGTAGGTCGGGTACTCTCCGAAGCGATCGACGAACTTGTCGTAGAACGGGACCGTCTTCTCGGTGATCTCCAGGCCGGGAGCGAGGGTGTTGAGGGTGCACTCGTAGTCGCCGAAGCCGTCGGTGGCCTCGATGAACCCCATGGCCTGAGCCTCGACGTTGATGCCCACCGAGACGGCCGGTATCTGGAGCTCGCCCCACTGCCTGGCGTAAGGCACGCCGGCCGGGCCGGAGAAGTAGGTGTAGATGATGTGGGCTCCTGAGTTCCGGATGGCCGTCAGCTCGGCCGTCAGGTCCGTGGCCGTGGTCGAGGGCCGCCAGGTCCCGACGACCTCCATGCCCATCGTGGGGATGATGGCGTTGGCGGCCTCCGCCAACGGGTCACCGGCCACGGCCTGCTCGATGACTATCGCGCACTTGGGCTTGGCGATGCCGAGCTCCTCCCTGACGATACCGGCCACATAGTTGAGCAGGATGAGCGAGTCCTTCACGAGGTAGTTGACGTTGATCGGCGTCACCCGGAACCAGTACTTGTAGCGCTCGTAGTCCTCGGCCACCTTGTCGGAGAGCTGGGTGTGGGAGGCCCCGCAGACGAGGAAGATGGTCTGGTGGTCCATGGCCACTTCCTGCATGGCCAGGGCGGCCTCGGTCCTGATGGCGCCGACCAGGAACTGCGCCCCGTCCACGGTGATGGCGCGTTCGCAGGCCGTGGCCGCGTCGTCGACGCTCAGGAGCTCGTTCGTGTCGACCTTGACGAGCTCGATCTGGTAGGTCTCGTCGCCCACCTTCACGCCCCCGGCCGCGTTTATCTCCTCCATGGCCAGCGTGGCGCCGAACCAGTGGTGCCGCCCCTGGATGAACTCCATCGGCCCGAGGACGCCGATCTTGATGACCTTCGCCTCGCCCGGCCGGCAGCCGGCGGCGCCGAAGACGCCGACGGCCAGGGCCAGGACCGAGACAGCGGCCACCAGTGCTGTGAGTCTCCTCTTCACTGTTCAACCCCCCTTCCTTCCGCGCGGCGGTCCGCCGCGCGCCGAAATTCCGCCGGTCCTGACCTGCCGCGGGTGGCCCTTCGCCCCCACGTCCCGCGTCGACCGACTATCCGGCTACCGCCCCCCCTCTTCCGCCCGCTCCCACCCCCTCGCCCCGGACCGGGACGCCGCGCGCCAGCGGCACCCGCAGGGGGGTCCCGCAGACGCGGCAGTCCCGCCGGGTGAAGGCGTTGTGCTCCTTGCACCGCGGGCACTCCCTCTCCAGGCGGTCGGTCACCCACGGGGCCACCCCCTCGGGCATGAACCTCAGCACGAGGATGATGAGGACCGCGTAACCGAGCATGCGGAACTCGGGGGCCACCCGCAGGACCTCGACCGCAGGGAACAGGATGAACACACCGACGACCGCCCCGTGGACGGTGGCTATCCCTCCGAAGATGGTCCAGATGATGACCTGGAAGGAGGTCAGCATGCTGAGGGTGGACGGACCGGCGATACGCATGAAGTGCGCGTAGAGGCCGCCGGCGAGCCCGGCGAAGAGCCCGCTCAGGCAGAAGGCCAGGATCTTGTACATCGGGGTGTTTATGCCCGAGGCCCTGGCGGCGACCTCGTCCTCCCGGATGGCGTGGAAGATGATGCCCAGCTTGGAGTCTGTCACCTTCCAGATGAGCAGGATGAAGACCACGGCGCAGGTGGCGACGACGTAGTACTCGTGCAGGCGCGTCGGGGCGAGCCGGTCGAGCCCCGGCACCCCGAGCTCGCCGCCGGTGAACTCCGTGAACATCAGGATGAGGCCCATCAGGATGACGGGAAAGGCCAGGGTCGCCAGGCTGAGGTACGGGCCCTTCAGCCTGAGGCACGGGATGCCTACGGCCAGCCCCGTGAGGACGGCGGCCACCGCTCCCAGGGGGATGGTCACCAGCGGAGGCCAGCCCAGGTGGAGGTTCAGGAGCCCCGAGGTGTAGGCGGCCACACCGAAGAAGAGGGCGTGCCCCAGGTTGAGCTGGCCGACGAACCCGGAAAGGAGGTCCCAGCTCGCCGCGAAGATGGCAAAGATGCAGGCCAGCGAGACCACCCGGAGGAGGTACGGGTGGCTCGAGGCGAGCGGCAGGAGGAAGAGCGTCACCGCCCCGAAGAAAAGGATGGAGCGGCCCGGCAGGACCAGTATCTCCCCCTTGAACTCCCGCCACAGACGCAGGAGGTGGTAGCGGACCATCATCTCTCCTCCTCGAAGGCCACGCCGTAAAGACCCTCAGGGCGGATGAGCAGGACCAGGATCATCACGCCCAGGGAGAAGGCCCCCTTGAAGAACGAGCCCTGCGGAACGAGGAAGACGACGAGGCTCTCGCTCAGGGCGATGATGACGGCCCCGAGGAGGCTGCCCTTCAGGCTCCCGAGACCGCCGAGGACGGCGATGGCCAGGACGATGGTGAGGGGGGGAAGCCAGATTCGCGGCTCGAGGATGTAGAGGGGGGCCACGACGGCCCCGGCCACTCCGGCCAGGGCCGCGGCGATGGCGACGGTGACGGTGGCCGTCCGGCTGTCGCACATGCCCATGACGTTGGCGATCTCCCGGTCCTGGGCCGTGGCCCGGATGGCCAGGCCCAGCTTCGTCCTCATCAGGAGCAGCCAGACGGCGACGAGGGTGACGGCGACGACGCCCAGGGTCAGGAGGTACTGGTTCGTCACGCGGACCCCCAGGATGGTCGAGTAGCCGCTGAGGGCGCTCGGCACGCTCCGGAAGTAGCCCCCGAAAAGGATGAGCATGACCTCCTGGAGGACAAGGGCGAGAGCGATGGTCAGGATGAGGACCGTCGTCTCGCGCTCCCGCATCGGGTCGATGAGGGCCTTGTAGGAGACGACGGCCACGACGACGACGATGAGGATGGACAGAAGGACCGACGGCAGCCACGGCAGGCCCATACGGGTGATGAAGAAGAAGATGGAGTAGCCGGCCAGCATGTAGAAGGCCGTGTGGGCCAGGTTGATGAGGCGGGCCACCCCGAACATCAGGGAGAAGCCCACGGCCAGCATGGCGTAGACGCCTGTGTTTATCAGCGTGTTGACCAGGATGTCTCCAACCACGGCTCTTTCCTCCAACTCCCCGACCGGCGCAGGCCGGCGGGACGCCCCACCGGCCGAGTGCCCGCCGGCCCCACCGCACCGGGCGCCGCCGGGCTAGGCACCGGCGCTCGCGGCCAGCCCCAGGTACGACCGTCTGACCTTCTCGTCCTTCAGAAGCTCCTCGCCGGTCCCCTCGGCCACGACCCGGCTGTGGGAGAGGATGTAGTTCCGCGTCGAGAGGGAGAAGGCAAGACGCACGTCCTGCTCGACCAGTAGGACGGTGATGCCGGTCTCGGCGATCTCCTTGATCTTGGCGAAGAGCTCCCGGCATACCCGCGGGGCCAGCCCCGTAGACGGCTCATCGATGCAGAGAAGCCTCGGCTGGGTCATGAGAGCCCGGCCGATGGCCAGCATCTGCTGTTCCCCGCCGGAGAGGGTGCCTGAGACCTGGCCGCTCCGGCTCTTCAGAACGGGAAAGAGCGCGTAGACCATCTCGAGCGTCTCGGCGACCTTTCGGCGGTCGCGGACGAGGTAGGCCCCTGCGCGCAGGTTGTCCAGCACGCTGAGCTCCCTGAACGGCCGCCGCCGCTCCGGGCAGAGGACGAGGCCCCGGGCGGCGATCTCGTGCGGAGGCAGGCGGTCTATCCTCTCACCATCGAAGAGAATCTCCCCCTCGACGGTGATGTTCCCGGCCCTGGTCCCCCGTCTCAGCTCCCTTTCCCAGCGCACGAGACCGGCGATGGTCCTGAGGAGGGTCGTCTTGCCCGCCCCGTTCGGCCCCACCAGGGCGAGGAGCTCGCCCTCGGCCACCTCGAGGCTCACATCGTTGAGGAGCATGGCCGTGTCGTAGCAGACGGTGACATTCCTGACCTCGAGAAGCACTAGGCCCGAGCCTCCTCTTCCCGGCCGAGGTAGGCCTCCACGACCTCCGGGTGGTTGACGATCTCTTCCGGGGTCCCCGAGGCGATGAGGCGGCCGAAGTGCATGACCAAGACCCGGTCCACGATGCGGAGGAGGTAGGACAGCTTGTGGTCGATGATGATCATGGCCATGCCCTCGCTGTGCAGGCGCCCGAAGCGGCCGCCTTTGTAGAGCCGGCGGATGGACTTGGCCAGGAGGTCCGACTCCGTCGGATTCAGCCCTCCGAACGGCTCGTCGAGGATGAGAAGCTCCGGCTCGCTGGCGATGGCCCGGGCGATTTCCAGGCGCTTCAGCTCCCCGTGCGAGAGCTGGTAGGCCGGTTCGAGGGCCAGGTCCGAGATGCCGGCGAACTCCAGGGCGTCCCTCGCCTTGACCTCGATGCGCTTGACCCACTCCCCACGGCGCCGCGCGCGGGGGGCGAGGCACGGGACCATGACGTTGGCGATGATGGGAAGACGCCTGAAGGGCCGGGTGTTCTGGAAGGTGCCGGCGACCCCGAGGTTGACGATCTCCCACGGAGGCAGGCCCCGGAGCTCCCGGCCCTTGAAGCGGATGGACCCGGCGTCGGGACGCAGGATGCCCATGATGAGCTTCACCAGCGTGCTCTTGCCCGCACCGTTCGGCCCGATGAGCCCGACCATCTCGTGCGGGGCCACGGAGAAGTCGACATCATCGACGGCCACCAGGCCGCCGAAACGCTTGGTGAGCCCCCTCACTTCGAGCAGGGCGGGCGGGCCGTGAGCCTCCCGGGCGGGGCCGTGGGCGTCGCTCCGGGCCATCATCCGATGTCCTCCAGTTCCTCGCGCAGCTCGCGCCGTGAGACCTTCCCGACGTCGGTGTGCGGGAGCTCACCGCGGAACTCGACGATTTTGGGGACCTTGTAGTGGGCGAGCCCCTCGCGGCAGTACGCGATGACCTCCTCGGCCGACATCTTGCCGCGGGCCTCCTTCTCGAGGACGACGATGGCCTTGATGATGTGGCCCGACTTGGGGTCGGGGACGCCGATGACCCCGGCGGCCTTTATCATCGGATGCTGGTAGAGGTAGTCCTCTATCTCCCGGGCGAAGACGGAGTAGCCCTTGTACTTGATGAGGTCCTTCTTCCGGTCGTAGAAGAAGAAGTAGCCCTCCTCGTCCATGCGGACGAGGTCTCCGGTCTTGAACCAGACATCGCCGTCGATGTCGACCATCGCCTGGGCCGTCTCCTCGGGCTTCCCCCAGTAGCCCTTCATGATGTTGGGGCCGCGCAGGACGAGCTCCCCGACCTCACCCACCGGGAGGAACTCGTTCGTGTCGGGGTCCACGATGGCCGCGTCGACATTCAGGACGGGGATGCCGAAGGAACCGACCTTGATGCGGCCCAAGGGGTTGGCGTGGGAGACGGCCGTGGTCTCGGTGAGGCCGTACCCCTCCAGGATGCGGGTCCCGGTCCGCTGCTCCCAGGCCTCGACGGTCGTCTCGTGGAGGGTGTCGGCCCCTGAGATGATGAGCTTGAGGCGCTTCCAACTGGCCCGCCCCGTGCGCGGGTGCTCCTTCAGGTACTCGTAGAAGGTGGGCACGCCGAAGAGCATCGTGGCCTGGTGGAGGTCGACGGCGTCGATGATGTCGTCCAGGTCCACCGTGGTGAAGAGGACGAGGGTGCCTCCGAGGAAGAGGCCGTTTATCATGGCCACGATCTGCCCGTAGATGTGGTAGAAGGGCAGGAAGGCGATGATGACCTCCTTACCCTCCTCGACCACCGGCCAGAAGGCCATGGTGTGGTAGTGGGTGGCGAGGAGGTTGGCGTGGGTGAGCATGGCCCCCTTCGGAGGCCCGGTAGTGCCGCCGGTGTAGGGCAGGACGGCCAGGTCCTCGTGGGGGTCTATCCCGACCTCGGGCGGCGGCGCGGCGCGCCTCGACAGGAGGTCCTGGAAGCGATGGACGCCCCCGCCCGGGGTTATCTCGACGTCGGGAATCTCCAGGTCGCGGGCGGCCTTGGCCAGGAGGCTCCGGCCGAGGGCCCTCTTGACCCACGGGAGGTACTCGCCGATGCCGGTGACGATGACGGCGTCGAGGTCCAGCCCCGTCCCGACGACGTTGTCGTAGAGGATGTCCTGGCAGATGACCACCCTGGCCCCGCTGTCGGAGAGCTGGTGCCTGACCTCCACGCTGGTGTAGACGGGGCTGATGGGCGTCACGACAGCTCCGAGCTGGAGGACGGCCATGTAGGAGATGATGAACTGCGGCGTGTTGAGGAGGTAGAGGGCGACCCGGTCCCCCTTCTCGACCCCCAGAGAGGCGAGTCCCCCCGCCAGCCGCAGGACCTGGTCGTAGAGGTCGCGGTACTTCAGCCGCGTCCCGTAGAAGTTGACGGCCACGCGGCCGGCATGGCGGGCGGCCCGCTCGCGGAGAATCTCCGGGAGGGGTAGGTAGGGCATTTGCGACGGCTCGGGAGGCACCTGCGGGTAGAAGCGGGTCCAGGGTCGGGACAGATAGTACTCCCTGGGTTCCATAAGCGACTTCCTTCCCAATTTCCGAACATCAGGTGCGAAATGGGTGTGTAGTTTGAATCGTCAGAGTCTTGACGAACTTCTTCGCGCCCCATGCGACCTTTCCTCCTCCCCAGGTCATATCAGTCGAGTCAGAGTGGGCCTGCAGGCAGTGCCTGGGAAAGGATTCCGCCTGGAAGACGTTGAACGCGAACGGTGGTGAACCCTGTGGAGTTCGAGGTCAGGACAAGGGCCAGACGCCAGTTCGTCGACATCACCCCGCAGGTTATCGAGAAGGTGCAGGCCTCCGGCGTGCGCTCAGGACTCTGCGTCGTCTACGTGCGCCACACGACCGCCGGGGTCACCGTCAACGAGAACGCGGACCCCACCGTCGCCTCCGACATCCTCCGGCGCCTGGAGGCCCTCGCCCCGGATGACGCGGGATACGCCCACCTCGAGGGCAACTCGCCGGCGCACATCATGGCCACCCTTGTCGGCTCCTCGGCCACGATACCGGTGGTGGACGGCAGGCTGGCCCTCGGACGGTGGCAGGGCGTGTTCCTCACCGAGTTCGACGGGCCCCGCACGAGGAAGGTGTCTGTCACGGTGGTCGGCACCTGAAGAGTGCGTCGCGGCCCTCCTGGGGAGAGGGGAGGAGTGAACATGACCGACGAGAACGCAGCCGGCCCCCACGCGACCGGCCCCGGCGGCCGGGCCGCCCGCCCGGACCCGGACGACCGGTCCGGCCTCATCGACAGGCTCGCCGACCTCATGGAGGAGCACGGCCCCGCGGTGGTCCTCACCGGGGCCGGCATCTCCACCGAGAGCGGCATACCTGACTTCCGCAGCCCGGGAACAGGCCTTTGGAACTACATCGACCCCATGGAGGACCTGTCGGCCGAGACCCTGCGGACGCGACCGGCCCACTTCTGGCGCTGCTTCGGGGCCCTCCGGGGCTCCGGACTCAAGGCTGAGCCGAACCGGGGCCACCTCGCCCTGGCGCGCCTGGAGAAGTCGGGCCACGTGAGGCTCGTCATAACCCAGAACATAGACGGGCTCCATCACAAGGCGGGGTCGCGTCGCGTCCTCGAGATACACGGCCACCTCCGGACGGCGCGGTGCCAGTCCTGCGGTCAGAGGCGGCCCCTCGTCGAGGCCCTGGAGCAGCTTTCGTCAAGGGAGATACCCGAGTGCGGCTGCGGGGGGCACCTCCGGCCCGACGTCGTCCTCTTCGGGGACCCGATGCCCCCGGTCTTCGAGGAGGCCTGGAGGAAGGCGGCCGCCTCGAGGCTCCTCCTCGTCGTCGGGTCGAGCCTCACCGTCTGGCCGGCGGCCTCACTGGCCGAGCTCACCCCGCACCTGGCCGTCATAAACCGCGACCCGACCCCGGCCGACGTGCACGCCGACGTCGTCATCAGGGGTTCCGCGGGGGAGGTCCTCTCGGCCCTGGCGGAGCGGCTCGGGGCCTAGCGCTCCCGCCCCGAGGCCGTCCTTGTCGTGAGGGCATAGGGTAGGAAGATAGGAAGATTAGGTAGGGCGGGTAGAAGAGGCTGTAGGAGAGACCCTGGACCGCCACCCTTCCTGGGTGGACCGGAGGCTGCGGCCGTGGGGAGGTGAGCCCGTGAGATACTGGTGGGCTCCTTTCGTCGCGGTGGTGCTGGTGGCCGTCATCCTCGGGGTCTGGGGACCATCGGGCCTGCCCGACACCGGCTATCTCCTCACGGTCGTGGCGGCCATCGCCCTGGCCGGTCTGGGCTTCGCCCTCTACGGGTGGTTCGCGGCCAAAGAACTTCCGGAACTCATCGAGCGCGTGGTCGAGGAGCGTCTCGCCCGCATCGAGAAGGAGCTCCGTGGCCTGACCTACCGCCAACAGGAGGCCATGCAGAAGATTGTCGCCTCGTACGCGGTAGACGACACGGACCGGAAAATCGCCCTCCTGAAGCAGGCCGTGGACATCCAGCCCGACGCCTACAACGCCTACGTGGCCTTGGGCTACGCCTTCTGGGAGAAGGGCGACCTCCTGCAGGCCCAGGAGTGTTTCATGAAGGACCTGGAGTCTCATCCAGACAACCACCAGGCCGCCTCCGACCTGGCCGCCCTCTACTGCGAGCAGGAGGAGTGGGTGTCTGCACTTCACTGGTTGAAGCGGGCCCTACGAATGAACCCCTCGTGCTGGAGGGACTTTGAATCCGACACCCGGTTCGACAAGCTCAGGCAGGACGCCCCCGAGCCCCACTCGGACACATACAGGCGCCTCATCGAGGACGCCCGACGCCGCGAGGCGACGCCGGGGCCCAAGGCATGAGTCCGGCGGCGGCACCTGGCGGAGGGCCCAGACTGGACTACGTCAGGACCTTCACCCTCGGTCTGGGCTTCATGGTCATAAGCCTCACCTGGTCGATCTACAACGCCTTCGTCCCGGTCTTCTACGAGCGCTTCATCCAGAGCGGCACCATTGTCGGCCTCCTGATGACCACCGACAACATCATCGGCGTCACGCTCCAGCCCTGGGTCGCCTACAAGAGCGACCGCACCTGGACCCGATTAGGGCGGCGGATGCCCTACATCCTCGTCGCCGCGCCCGCGGCGGCCGTCTTCTTCATCCTCGTCCCTCACCACACCAGCCTTTGGATGCTCCTCTTCACCGCTTTGGGGATGAACTTGGCCATGGGGTTCTTCCGCGTACCGGCGGTGGCCCTGATGCCCGACATCACGCCACGGCCTCTCCGCAGTCAGGCCAGCGGAATCATCAACTTCATGGGCGGCCTGGGGGCCCTGGTCGCCTTCTTCATCGCCGCACCGCTCCACCGCATGGCCCCGCACCTCCCTTTCCTCGTGACGGGGCTGCTCGTCTTCCCGGTCGTCGCCGCGCTCTACTGGCGGATAAAGGAGCCGCGCCACCTCGGCGTCCACCAGCCCCGGAAGACGTCGTTCTTGAACGCGGTGCGCTCCGTCTGCCACCCGTCCCGGCGCCAGGTTCTGCGTCTCTTGCTGGCCGTGTTCGCCTGGTTCGTCGCGTTCACAGGGGTCGAGGCGTTCTTCACGCTCCACGCCATCGATGTCCTGGGCACTGACGCGGCCGCAGGCGCCTTCACGCTCGGGTTCTTGGCCCTCTCGTTCCTGCTTTTCGCCGTGCCAGCGGGTTTCATCGGCGGCCGCTTCGGTCGACGCCGCGCCATCATGACGGGCCTCGTGCTCCTGCTGGCCGTGTTCGCGGCGGCAGCCGCGGTCCGGTCCGTACAAGTAGTCCGACTGCTCTTCCTCGCCGCCGGACTCGCCTGGGCCCTGGTCAACGTGAACTCCTACCCCATGGTCGTGGAGATGGCCAGCGACGCCGAGACGGGCACCTACACGGGGCTCTACTACTTCTTCTCGTCCGGAGCGGCCATCGTGGGACCGCCCCTCACAGGTGCGCTGCGCGACCTCTTCGGGTATGAGCATCTTTTCCTGTACGCGGTCGTCCCGGTGGCCGTGGCCCTTTCCCTGACGCGGCGCGTGCACGGAGGTGAGGCGGTGCCCGGCGGCAAGGCCGGAGCGGCCGTGGCCTTCCGGTGACGCCTCCACGGCCATCGCTGAGAACACCCCCCAGAACATCACCGCCCTCGTGTAATATGATTGCGTCTAAGCCCGGGTTCCGGGCGGAGGCATCCGCGACAAGGGGACGGCGACGTCGTGTGACCGCAGGCAGGATTCCCACAGCGATGCTCACCCAGCACCCCGACTCGGCCTCGCGCTACGTTCCGATCCAGGAGGAACCAGACGAGGCCATCCAGGGGTTGCTTCCGGTTCCCGACGGCCTCGGAGCGGACGAGGTCATGGTCGATTTCGAGGGGAAACTCACCCCCTACCACCAGCCTTCACAGATCGTCTTAGGACTCCTGGAACGGGGAGTGGTCCCGGGCCGGGACGTCAGAGTCACCCCGCGGGTGGCCTCGGCCAGCAAGGAGACGGTCTTCCGGCAGTTGATGGCCTTGATGTCCCTGGTCGAGACGAACGTCCAGGCGGCCGAGCGTGGCGCGGAGCAGGCAGTGCGCGAAGTCGTCGTGCCGATGTGCGAGACGCCTGAGGAACTCCTGGCCGCCCGCAGGCGGGTCGCCAGCGTCATCGAGCTCGCTCACAAGGAGTTCGGTCTACCTAGCGACCCCGACCTCATCCGCCTCATCCCCCTCGTCGAGGGTGTGCCCGAACTCCTCGGCATCGACCGCATACTCGCCGGGTACCTGGCCGAATCGGGCCTGGCCGGGAAGGGACCGCTTCGTTTTCTCCTCGGGCGATCCGACCCGGCCCTCTCCTACGGAATGGTCTCCGCGGTCCTGGCCGGCAAGGTGGCCCTGGCCAGGGCGGCCAGGGTGGGCGAGGCCTACGACGTGGAGGTGGCTCCCATCCTCGGCGCCGGAGCCCTCCCCTTCAGGGGCCACTTGACCTTGAGCAACCTCGACGGCGTTCTCGCCACCTTCCCGGGCGTCAGGACCGTGACCGTCCAGTCCGCCCTCCGCTACGACCACGGTGAGGCCGCGGCCCGGCAGCTGTGCGCCCGGTTGCGGGAACGTCTCTCGTCGCCCGGGAACGGTGGTGCCGAGAGTCCGCCTGCTTACACCTCCGCCGAGTTCGATGAACTCACAGACCTGGTCGCCATCTTCACCCGCCACTACCTGGAGACGTTCTTCGACATCATCGACCTCGTCTGCCGGCTGTCCGACATCATGCCGAAACAGCGCGACCGCCTGGCCAGGTTCAGCCCCGTGGGCTACGCCCGTGACGTGGCTCGTCCGGACAAGCTCGCAGCCCAGGTGCCAAACCCTGAACTGGCCGACGGCCTCCGCCGTTTCGACACCGACCTGAAGGTCTTCCTGCCGCGGGCCATCACCTTCACCGCCGCCCTCTATACCATCGGGCTCCCGCCCGAGTTCATCGGCACCGGGCGAGGACTCGCCGAGGTGAGGCGGCGCTACGGCCCGGACGGCTTGGCCGCCCTGGAGCGCTACTACCCCACCCTGCGGACAGACCTCGCCTTCGCGGGGCGTTTCCTGGACCTCGACACCGCCGGGGCGTTCCTGACACCCAAGACCGTCTCCGACATCAGCGCCGACGTGCGGGGCGTCGGGGAGACGCTCGGTCTCTCCCCGGGCCCCCAGACCCCGGAAGACGAGTTCTACCGCACTCTGGTCCGAACCACCCAGCCCATCCTCAAGCACCTCCTCGGTCTGGGGCGCGAGCTGTTGGCCGACGACGCCGAAGAGGTGGGGCTGGTCACGAACTGATCATCCGGATGGGGAAGATGCGGGGGAGTCTGGGGTAGACGTCCTCAGATGAGCCCCGCTATGCCGACTCGAGTGCAGTCCCCGTGTCGCGAGCAGAGCAGACGGCCCAGCGCGAATCGCTCAAGCCCTTCCTCGGACCACCTCTTTCGCCATCCGGACGAACTCGAAACTCCGGCCGGCGAACCTCAGGACCGGCAGCCGCGCCACGACGGAGTAGCCCAAACGGCTATACAGGCGGATGGCCCTTTCGTTGTCGCTCTCCGCGTCGAGCACGACCCTCCGGCACCCGGCCCGCAGCGCGGAAGACTCGACCTCTCTGAGAAGGCGGGTTCCGAGCCCCCGACCTCGGAAATCCGGATGTACGGCGATGTTGCTGAGGTAGTATTCGTCACGCTGCAGCCGGCCGAGGGTGCACTGCGCCCTGACGAGGAGTGCCGCAAGCCTGACCATCCGCAGCGGCAGACACCTGACCAGCAGCAGCCCGGTCCGGAGTTCACGCAGGGTCCTGTGCCTGAAGTCGTAGGCGAGGGCCATCCCGGCCACCCGTCCTCCGACCTCGACGACCAGGGTGTGCTCGTGACTCAGGACATGCCCGCGGTAACGGAAGAGCTCGCGCATGACCGCGGACGCGTCGATGCCGAACAGAGCGGGGAAGAAGCGCGGCGAGGACTCGACCATCAGGCGGGCGAAGTCGCCGGCGTCTTCGGGGCGGGCGCGGCGCAGGGCCGCCTCTCCGGTGCTCCCCACGGGCACGGTCCTCCCCCTCACCCGTCGGATGCGCTCAAGGCTACATTCCGCGCGTCTGCCGCCAAGCCTGCTTGCTCCTTCCGCTGCATCGCGCCGTCTCCCCCGGACTAAGGACCTAGCCCGCGTGGCAAAGCGCATCGAGGGCCTGGCCGCAGACCCTCGTCCTCCAGGGTGCGAGAAGCTGTCCGGTCAAGACCGCTACCGGGTCCGGCAAGGCGATCACCGCATATAGTGGGCTCCGTGTCCTCTTGTCGGGTCGCGAGCGGTCCGCGTGCAGCACCGCAGGGCAAGCGGGTCAATGGACCCAGGTCCAATTGCCCCCGTATCCCCGAGCTGGTACCCTCGGAGTCAGCGAACCGCAGATGAAGCGGGCACGGCACATGCAGTAGCCAAGCAGCCGAAGATGTGAGGTGTCGCTGATGGAGAGTCCGCATGCCCGTCTGACCGGGATGACCGCGTTCACCGTGGTCGCTCTGAGCCAGTTCCTTTCCATCCTCGGGACGGACATGACCGTGGTCGCCCTGACCATCTGGGCCTGGCGGGAGACGGGTGCGGCCACGGCCCTGGCCCTCCTGGGGTTCTTCGTCATGGCGCCGACGGTCCTCTTCAGCCCCCTGGCGGGGGCCCTGGTCGACCGCTGGAACCGCAAGCTGGTCATGATGCTGGCCGACATCGCCACCGGTGTGGCCACGGCGGCGATCCTGGCCCTTTACCTGGCCGACCTTCTCGAGATGTGGCATCTTTTCGTGGGCGGCGCTTTCGTCGGCGTCTTCCAGTCGTTCCACTTCCCGGCCTACTCGGCCGCGGCCACGCTCATGGTGCCCAAGGACCAGTACAGCCGGGCCAGCGCCATGATTTCCTTGGCCCAGGCCGCCGGGGCTGTCTTCGCGCCCATCGGAGCCGGGGCCCTCATCGGCGTCATCGGAGTCGGAGGCATCCTGGCCATCGACCTGGTGACCCTGGCCCTGGCTCTGGGGGCCCTCCTCCTGGTCCACGTCCCCCAGCCCGAGGTCTCGGCCGCCGGGCTCGAGAGCCGGGGCAGTCTCTGGCGCGAGGCCGGCTACGGCTTCCGCTACATCCTGGCCCGGCCGAGCCTGCTGGGGCTCCAGCTGCTCTTCACGGTAGGCAATCTTCTGTCGGACCTCAGCGGCACGCTGGCCGCCCCGCTCGTCCTCGCCCGGACGGGCGACAACGCCCTCGCCCTCGGGACCGTCCAGTCCACCGGGGCCGTCGGAGGAATCGTGGGCGGCCTCGTGCTGTCGGCCTGGGGCGGCCCCCGCCGGAAAATCCACGGGGTCCTGGCCGGCTGGGCCGGGTGTTTCCTGCTGGGACTGGTCTTCTTCGGGTTGGGGAGGACCGTCCCCACCTGGGCCGCAGCCATGTTCCTGTCGGCTGCGTTCGGCACGCTCATCAGCGCCTCGAACCAGGCCATCTGGCAGAGAAAGGTGCCGCCGGACGTGCAGGGCCGCGTCTTCTCCGTGCGCGCCCTCATCGCCCAGGTCGCCGGCCCGCTGGGCATGCTCATCGCCGGCCCGCTGGCCGACCACGTGCTGGAGCCGGGGATGAGGCCGGGTGGAGCCCTCGTCCCGGTCTTCGGCGGTCTGGTCGGAACCGGTCCGGGAGCCGGGATGGCGCTGGTCTTCATCTTCGCCGGGGTTCTCGGTCTGGCCGGTGTCATAGTCGCCTACAGCGTAAGGGCCGTGCGTGACGTCGAAGACATCGTCCCGGACTACGACGCGGCGCAGGAACCAGCCCCCGGAACGTCCATCGAGGAGTCGGCATCGGACGGTGCGGCTCAGCCCTTGGCTGGGCCCGTGCCCCGGGGCCACGCCGGAAGAGCCGGAAGAACCCGTTGACACCTACCCAGCGCGAGGATATCATGTGACTGACCAGTCATATGACTGGACGGTCACCCGCAGGGAGGTCTCCGTCAGGTGCCGAGGCGGACGTTCTTCAACCTTCCTGAAGACAAGCGCCGGCTCATCACCGACCTGGCCATAGAGGAGTTCGCCGCCCACACCTACCACAAGGCCTCCCTCTCCCGCATCGTCGCCAGGGCCGGTATCGCCAAAGGCTCCATATACCAGTATTTCGCCGGCAAGTTCGACCTCTATCTCTACATCCTCGAGCTGGCCGCTCGAATCAAGCTCGAGGCCATCGACAAGGCCATATCCGGGCTCGGGCCTGAGGCCACCCTCTATGACCGGCTGATGGCCGCCACGGAAGCCTCGCTCAAGCTCGCCGAGACCCATCCCCGGCTCTACGCCATCGGCATGAACCTGCTGCGCGAGACGGACAAGGAGTTGGTGTCCAGAGTCATGGAACGGCTGGAGCCGAAAGGGGACAACGTCTTCCTGGACTGGCTGCAGTCGGCTGTGGAGAAGGGCGACGTCGACCCGCAGGTGAGCCCCCTCGCCGCGAGCTACATGTTCTCCGCCGTCACCATGAGGCTCGGCCAGGACCTGGCCGACGGCCGCCTGAGCCTCGACGAAGCCCTGCCCCTCCTTCGGCAGACGCTGGACATCCTCCATCGGGGCCTCAGGCCCCGGGATGAAGCCGGGTTCGGAGGCGCCGGCACCGACCTCACCGGCGAGACGGACGAGACCGGGGAGAGCGACGAGACCGATAGGGAGTGAGCCGTATGGTCATCAAGGTGGAGGAGCTCTACTACTCCTACGGCGGAGGGAGGAACGCCGTCGACGGCATCAGTTTCGAGGTCGAGAAGGGCGAGATCTTCGGCTTTCTCGGCCCCAACGGGGCGGGCAAGTCCACCACCCAGAACGTGCTCACCGGACTCCTTCCCGTCCAGAAGGGCCGCGTGGAAGTCGCCGGCCGCGACATGAGGCGCGCGGGGCACGACCTCTACAACCTCATCGGGGTCGCGTTCGAGAACCCGAACCTCTACCTGAAGCTGACCGGCCTGGAGAACCTCCAGTTCTTCGCAAGCCTCTACGACCGGGAGACAGCCGACCTCATGTCCCTGCTCCGCAAGGTCGGGTTGGAGGAAGCCGCCCACCAGCGGGTCGCCGCCTACTCCAAGGGCATGCGCCAGAAGCTCGTCCTGGCCAGGTCCCTGGTGAACAAGCCGGAGATATGGTTCCTGGACGAACCCACGGCCGGTCTCGACCCGACGACCACCCAGTGGGTGCTCGATCTCGTCCGTGAGAAGCGCGACGAGGGAACCACGGTCTTCCTGACCACCCACAACATGTACGTGGCCGACAGTCTCTGCGACCGGGTGGCCTTCCTCAACGAGGGCCGCATCGTGGCCATGGACACGCCGAGGAACCTCAAGCTCAAGTACGGCGAGAAGCTCGTCACCGTCGAGCACCGGCGCGACGGGCGGCTGGAGAGAGAGGTTCTCTCCCTCTCGGACGAGCGCGAGCGTGAGCGGCTGGCCGAACTTGTGCGCCTGGGCCGCCTGGAGACGATCCACTCCGAGGAGGCGACCCTGGAAGAGGTCTTCATCAAGGTCACGGGCCGGGCCCTCCAGTGAAGGTCCGGGGCGGAAACGGGGTGACAATGATGCTCCACCGGTTCTTGACCCTCACGGCCAAGGACCTGAGGCTCATCGTCAGGAACCACATGCTGACGGTGGTCGTGGCCGTGGCCCTCATCATCGTGGGCACGGTGAACTTCCTTGTTCCCGAGGACGTCTCCTCTGAGACCGTGGTCGTCCTCTGGGACCGGACGACCGCCCAGTCGGTGGGCCGGCTCTTCGAGGCCGCCGACGCCGAAACCATCTTCGTGGACTCGGAGGCGGCCTTCGAGGAGGCCATGGCCGTCTACGGCAACCGCTTGGGTCTCCGGGTCGAGGGCGGCGAGGTACCCGAGAGGGTTGTCGTGACCTACCAGGGCCACGAGAACCCCGAGGTCCGCCGCCTGCTGGAGGCCTCTCTCCGGCAGCAGCTCAGACCCCTGCGCGGGGAGGCCCCCTTGACCTTCGCCACCGAGACCCTCCAGCCCGGAACGGCCCCCGAGCGGCCGCCGTTCAACCTCTCTCTCCTGCCCATCCTCATCTTCACCGAGGCGGGTATGATCGGGCTCCTGCTGGCCGCGGCTCTCTTCTACTCGGAGAAGACCGAGGGGACCCTGCAGGCCTACCGCGTGACCCCCGGAGGTCTCACGGAGTATCTCCTGGCCAAGAGTGTGGCCATGGGTCTGGTCGGGCTGGTGTCAACGACCATAATCACCCTGCTCACGGTCGGCCTCGACGTGAACTGGCCGGCCGTCCTCGGGGTGGTCTTCCTGTCGGCGGTGGTGGTCACCCTGGTGACCCTCGTCGCAGCCAACATGTTCCAGACCATAAGCCAGTTCCTCTTCACCGGGGTCCTTTTGAACCTGGTCCTCGCCCTGCCGACCGTCAGCTACTTCCTGCCCGGCTTCGCCCCGGTGTGGCTCAGGTGGCTCCCGTCCTACCCGATGATTTTCGCCCTCAGGGAGGCCTACTTCCCGACCGGAGCCGAAGCCGTCCTCACCGGGGCGGTGGGACAGATTCTCCTGACGCTGGTGGTCGTGCTGCCTCTGGCCGTCCTGGCCTTCAGGCGGCAGTTGATTGCGAGGGATGTGTGATGACCAAGAGGATAGTCGCCCTCTTGAGACGCGACCTCAAGGCGAGCCTGAGAGACTTCATGTTGGTCTACGGTCTCGTGGCCCCGTTCCTGCTGGCTCTCGTCGTGAGGGCCTTCATCCCCAGCGTGGGGGGAACCTCGCTGAACCTGGTGGTCACCCGGGAAATCGGTCCGGAGATGATAGACCGACTCGATGACTACGCGAGGATGGAGGTCGTCTCCAGCCGCGAGGCCTTGGAGAGGCGGGTCCTGGCCCTGGACGACGTGGCCGGCATCGTGCCCGACGGGGACAGCTACCGGGTGGTACTGCAGGGCAACGAGGCCCACGACACGGCCGTTCTGCCCGGGCTGGTCCTGGCCGACATCCTCGAGCCCGGAGGGCTCGAGGTCGCTCGGGAGGACCTCGGCAGGGTGGCCTCGCCTCTGAAGCCGGTCCTGGCCATAATCCTGGCCCTCACGGCCATGATGATCGGCGGGATGATGATCGGTTTCAGCATCATCGAGGACAAGGAGACCGGCGTGCTCTCGGCCGTGGCCGTCTCGCCCATGTCGAGATTCGAGTACGTGGCCGGTCGGAGCATCCTCGGGTTCGTGCTCTCGGTGGTGCTGGTCTACGGGAGCCTCTACACGATGGGCGCCGGACCTTTCGATTTCTGGCAGGTTCTCGTGGTGACCCTGCCGGGCACGTTCCTCGCCGTCATCTTCGGCTTCTACATCGGGGCCCTCGGCGAGAACCAGATATCGGGCATAGCCGCGGCGAAGTTCGGGAGCCTGCCCTTCCTGGTCGGCCCCATCCTCACGGCGGTGCTCCCCGAGAAATGGCACTTCACCCTGTGGTGGCTGCCGACCTACTGGACCTACCTCGGCTACCGGGAGGTGTTCACGCCCGGCGGCGCTCTCTGGAGCGAAGTGCTCCGCCTGTCTGCCGTCAGCCTGGCCGTGAGTCTTCTCTTCCTCGCGGCGTCGTGGCGGGTCTTCAGCCGCCGACTGGTCTTGAGGGGGTGACAGGAATGGCCCTCAGCCAGGTCCCGGCCTGGGTCTGGATCCTCCTGGCCGTGGCGGCCGTCGTGGTCACGCCCATCAAGCTTAGAGTGTGGAAGAACATCCTGAGCAACGCCAGGAAGAAGCAGGAGGCTCGGGCGGAAGACGAATAGAGGTTTGTTTGGACGGTTGGGCAGGGGGGCGGGCCGCTTCGGCCCGCCCCCCGTGATGTCCGTCATCCCTCTTCCGTGGGGCACATCCGGTGCCGCCACAGCCGGGGCCGACTTCACCGTCTCCCGAAGGCGGCTTCTCCGCCACGGTGTGAGGGCCCCCCGAGGCGCTCCCTCCAGGGTCCGGGGTTACCTCCAACCCTCCTGGTTCCTGTGCCACAAAAGCCCATTTCCCCGTATCATGTAGCGTTCACGGGGCCACGCGTGTGACGACGGGAAGGCCCCGAAAGGAAGGGATGTCGTATGGGGGTCGTCTGTGCTCCCGCGGATAGGCCTGTGCGGCCTCCGCGGCCGGAGGCCGATACGCTGGTGGACCTCTTCGCTCGCAGCAACGGGAAGAGGATTGTTCTCATCCTCGAGACTTTCCCGTTCTTCATGGTCGGCAGGCTGGTGGGGATGGGACCCGGCACCATCGCGGTCAAGGCCGAGGAGGGAGTCTCCATCGAGTTCGTCGGGAGGAGGTTCTACATCCTCGTCGACACCATTGCCGCGTTCTTCATCGAGGAACCGGACCACCCGATACCGTCACTGTCGAACATCCCGCCGACCCCCGGCCTGAGAGCGTCCGAAGCCACCGCCGACCGCTCGGTCTCGGATGACGATGTCGACCCGAGGTACAATCTCCTCCAGCTCGTGGGGCAGACGCTTCTCTTCGTGCTGCGTCCGGAGCAGTTGGCCATCCTGGGCCAGACCTTCAGGCCCATCTGCGTGGCCACCCTGGAAGCGGCGGCCGCGGACTACGTGAGACTGTCCACCGTGAACATCAGATGGAGCTCCGCGCCGGAGTGGGTGTTCCCGACGCCGCTCTTCGTGCCCAACACTCAGATAGCGGTGTTCCTGCCGTTCAGCCGGGACATTCGGTTCCCGCTGGCCCAGTAGAGGTGAGCCGGACATGCTGAGACATTACGATGTGGTCGCCATTCCGATCCGCATCGTCTACAACGCCTTCGGCGACCACGACCCTGACGGCTGCATGTACGTCTTGAAGGAGAACCGGACCACGGTCGAGCAGTTGGTCGCGGCCAACCCGCTCACGCCGGTCGACCTCGTCCAGCCTCTGGTCCTCCGGGCCAATCTCGGGGACACCATCGAAGTGGAATTCGAGAACGCCCTGAGCTTCCACGCTTCGATGAACGTGAAGGGGCTCTCCTACGACCCTCGGACCTCCGACGGAGCCTATGCCGGCGAGAACCCCGACACGACCGTTCCTCCCGGCGGGAAGGTCACCTACCGGTGGCTGGCCGACAAGATGGGAGTCTTCCAGTTCAGCGACCTCGGCAACGCTCTGGCGAGCGAGGAGGGAAGCAACCTTCACGGGCTCTTCGGGGCTATCGTGGTCGAGCCTCCGGGGTCGACGTGGACCGACCCGGAGACAGGGCTCGAGCTGAGGAGCGGCACCGTTGCCGACATCCACAACCCGTTCCTTCCCGACCGCCGCGAGTACGTCACCATCTTCCACGACGAGCCGGAGATAAAGGACAAGAACGGGCAGACACCCACCGACCCGGTCACCGGCCTCCCGGACATGACCCACGCCATCAACTACCGGTCCGAGCCCTTGCGCAACCGCCTGCGGCTCATCATGGAGGGCCAGGTCTGCCCGGGGTGCGTCGGTGAGGAGGTTCATCACGATTCCTGGGCGTTCGGCGATCCGGCCACCCCGGTTCTCCGGGCCTACCGCGGCGACCCGGTGCGCTGGCACGTCGTCCACGGCGGCGTGAAGGAGACCCACATCTTCCACCTGCACGTCCACCAGTGGATCGAGGACCCGAACGACGTCAACTCGTCCCTCAGGGACTCGCGGGACCTCACGCCCCAGGCCGCATTCTCCTTCGACATCCTCTACGGCGCCGGGAGCCTGCAGGGGGCCTTCGGCGACGCCATCTTCCACTGCCACCTCTACCCGCACTTCGGCCAGGGCATGTGGGGCATCTTCCGCACCCACGACGTCCTGGAGGACGGCACGCGCGTCTACCCCAGCGGCCAGCCCGTGCGTCGCCTCATGCCGCTCCCGGACCGTACACCGCCGCCGGCCCCCACCGCCGAGAAGCCCGGTTTCCCGTTCTTCATCCCCGGGGTCTACACCCAGAGGGCGCCCCAGCCGCCCCTCAACACCGACCGGGGGTTCCCGCCGACTCCGCTGGAGGTGGCGAACTACGCGCCCGGCGCCGGCCCCGGCGCCGTGTTCACGAACCCGTGCCCGCCGGGCGTTCCGGTGAGGCGCTACGACATCGTGGCCATCCAGACGGACATCGTCTACAACAGCGCCGGCTGGCACGACCCCGAGGGGCGGCTGTTCGTCCCGGCCGAGGACGAGGCCGCCGTGAGGGCCGGAACCAAGGCCCCCGAACCCCTCTTCATCCGGGCGAACGCGGGCGAGTGTGTGGAAATCAGGCTGACCAACAAGCTACCGGAGACCCTGGGTCCGAGCGCGTTCCAGACGCTCATGGAAACCACGTTCTGTGGAGCCCACGTGCACTTCGTGAAGTTCGACCCCATCACGGCCGACGGCGCCAACGTGGGTTGGAACTACATAAGCGGTGCCCTGCACGAACAGACCTTCGTCTACCGTTGGTACGCCGACGTGGCGCTGAACATCGCTTTCTTCCATGATCACCTGTTCGCGGCGTCTCACCAACAGCACGGTGTTTTCGCCGCGCTGATCATCGAGCCGCAGGGGTCGGCCTTCCTCAACCCCACGACGGGGCAGCCGATGGGTGCCGGCCTCCAGGCGGTCGTCACCAACCCGTTCATCCCCGACTACCGCGACTTGTGCCTGGCCGTCCACGACTGGGCTCCGCTGTTCACGGCCGATGGGACCCCCCTCAACCCGCCGGCTGTACCCGGTGAGCTCGAGGACCAAGGGGTGATGGGCTTCAACTACCGGAACGAGCCCTTGCAAATCCGCGGCGGCGATGCCGCCTACGTCTTCAGCTCCTTCGTTCACGGCGACCCGGCCACCACCCTGTTCCGGGCCTACGCCGGAGATCCCATCCGGATACGGCTCATCGACGGAGCGTTCGAGGAATCGCATGCTATCAACTTCCACCGGCAGAGGTGGCTCTTCGAGCGGAACAACCTCCGGACCCAGCCGGTCCAGCAGCGGCACATCGGCATCTCCGAAGCCTTCACGTTCGAGTTCAACCTGACCAACGTGGGGTCCGGCGACGAGCGCGACTTCGACTCCCTCTACTACTCCGGCGGCCTGGACGACGTGTGGCTGGGGTGCTGGGGCATCCTCCGGGCCTACGGTCAGGCGGTCGCGGACCTCCTGCCGCTGCCGGACCGTCCGGCCCCTCCGCCGCGGACCATCCCGCTCCCGGTGCCGACCGGCAGCCCGCCGCCCAAGGCGGCCGACCCGGGGAACCCGTGCCCGCCGGGCGTCTCCGTCAGGCGCTACGACATCGTGGCCCTCCTCGCTCGGATCGACTACAACGCCCACGGCGACCACGACCCCTTCGGCATGGTGTTCGTCCGGGCCGAAGACGTCGCGGCCGTGCGCGCCGGCATCATCAACCCCGAGCCGCTCATCATCCGCGCCAACGCGGGCGAGTGTGTGGAAGTCACTCTCAGAAACGAGCTTCCCACTACCCTGCCCGACCACGACGACCCCGACGTTCCTGTCAAGGCGCCCTGGCCCTACTCCAACCGGGTGTCGATGCACGCCGAGCTGATGACCTACGACATCCTCGGCTCTGACGGCGCCACCATCGGCTTCAACCCCGACCAGACCGTGGGGCCCGGGGAGAGCATCACCTACCGGTGGTACGTGGAGGTACCGGGCACCCCGGTCAATCTCACCGATTTCGCCGACATCCTCAACCACCGCCACCACGGTCTCTTCGGCGCGCTGGTCGCCGAGCCGCGGGGCTCGACCTACCGCAACCCGTACACGGGTGCCCCTCAGGCGCACGGAGCGCAACTCGACATCCTCAACCCGTTCCTGCCGGACCACCGGGAGATGGTCGTTATCCTCCACGACGGTGTCTATCTGCTCAACGCGGCCGGCCGGGTCATCCCCGGTGCCTTCGTTCTCATCCCGGTCCCACCCGACGAACTCGACACCGAGGACCAAGGGATGAAGGCGTTCAATTACCGGAGCGAGCCCTTCGAGAACCGGGCCGCCGAGCCCGTTCCCGAAAACATCTTCAACGCCTTCAGCTCCACCGTGCACGGGGATCCCGCCACGCCGATCTTCGTCGCCCTCGTCGGCGACCCGACCACGTTCCAGCTCTTGATGCCCGCCGACAGGCCGAGGGCCCACAGCTTCCTCGTCCACGCGCACAGCTTCCGCAACGTGCACCTCGACCTCTTCTCCCAGGTTTTCGGCGCCCGGAGCGGGGTCACCATCGGCGAGGCCATCGCCAACCCGCTCCTCGGGGCGGCAAGCCCCCTGGGAACCCCGGGGGACTTCCTCTACCGGAGCGGCATGGTCCGTTGGGACATCGAACTTGGGGCCTGGGGCGTCTTCAGGGTGCGGCCTGTCGGCTCTCCGGAGGTGCTGCCGCTGCCCGACAGGAGCGGCTGACGCGCCGCTGGACGTCTTGAGGCGATGACCGCCTGGACGGTGCGCTGCCAGTGCAGGACGTGCTCACGCGGTTCGGGTCGGTCTGGATTCCCTCAACGCCGTAAGCGGGGTCCGCGCGCGCGCAGTCAGTGCCGGCCGTCGGGTCCCGCCTGGAGGCGAGGTCGAACCCTGATGACCAGTGCGGACATCGCCACGAGCAGCACACCGGCGAACAGCAAGGCTATCGGAACGCCGATCGCATTCTCAAAGAGCGAGTAGAGCGCTTGAGGGACAAAGATGACGATGCCGGCGGCGCCGAACCCGAGCGGTGCCCCGCGGCCCCGCCAGAGCGCGACGGCCATCAGAACCACCGATATCACGCAGCCGAGAATCAGATAGCCACCACCCGACCGCCAAGTGTGGGCCGCGAGAATCTGAGGTGCCGCCAGCAGCGCGAGAGAGCCCACCGCCCAGGCGGCGGTGCGCGGCGTCAGCCACCCCATCTCACCGGAAACGGCCCACAGACAGCCGAGAACCAGGTAGCTGAACCCGATGAACGCGGCTTGAGGCGAGGAGAGACATAGGTTCGCGGCGGCCACCACCAGGACGGCGAGAGAGACGGCAACGCTCACGAGCTGGAGCGAGGTCTTGTGGCGCCACCATATCGCGACTCCCACCAGGAGAGCCCCCAGAGAGCCCACCAGGGGAGGCACATCGTGGTCGACCGCCAGCCAGGCGGCGACGAGACCTGACAGGAGCCTGCCCTCCGGTCCCCAACTCACGCCAGAACTGAGTGGTGATCGCAAAGAGGGCCGCGAGCGATAAGGCACCACCAATGTAGCCGAGGACCTCACCGGCAATCGGGGCCGACGGCGGCCGCGCCCGGGCAGCCTCGAAGCTGCGGATGTCCTCTGCCTGCTGGGGCGTGAGAAGCCCGTGGGCCACCCAGTCCTTGAGCCTTGATTCCAGTTCATTCGGGTTCATGTCGTCCCGTCTCCCTGCTCAACGTCCCTGCCGACGCAGCCGGCGAACAGGCTGCCTCGCGGTGCGGTCGGCTTCGGCGAAGGCCGGCCTTCTCCTCCAAGGGCACCGTCAGGGCTGCCCGGGAGGCCGAATCGCAGTCCGATGGATACTCTCTGAGGGGAGACCTCGGAGAGACAGAAGGTTGAGACATCGGTTGTGGAAGACCAGTCCAATCATTGTTGGCCCGACGGTCCGAGGAACCCTTCATAAGCGCCGCTGGGGGCCAGATGTAGGCCTCCAGGGGACAGTAATCTTTCTTTGTTGGGCGGCCGACGATATCATGTGGGAGAGGTGGGTCCGGACGATGCGGAAGGTCCTGAGGGTGAGAGCCCTAGACGGGTATCGCCTGGAACTGGTATTTGACGATGGCGTGCGTGGAACGGCGAACCTTGCCGACCTGGCGGGCAAGGGGGTGTTCGCTCTGTGGAATGACCACCGCGCCTTCGAACAGGTCCAAATCGGCCCTTCCGGCGAGCTCACCTGGGATGGCAAAGTTGACCTCTGCCCTGACTCCCTTTACCTCAGGGTGACAGGCAAAGAGGCCAAGGACATCTTCCCCGCGCTGCGCCAGGAGTCTGCCCATGCCTGCATCGTCATCAAGATGTTCTTCGGGACTCGTGATTGAGTGGGCCACACTCCATCGGCAGGAACTCCTTGCTGATTGGGAGAGGGCACGGGCACACCAGGAACTGCACAAGATCCCACCTCTCGAATAGAAGAGCCAGTCGTCCGTTCCTGATGGCGGAAATGGCCTACTGGCATCCGCCGGAGATTATGGCCGCTGAGCCCATGTGTTAGGCGGAACTAGATTGACCCGGGAGCATGAGAGCCTTACGACTACCCGTTTGAAACTGCGGCGCCCGACAGTGGATGATGCCGAGGCCGTCTTCTATGGATACGCCCAGGACCGGGAAGTGACACGATTCCTGGTCTGGCGGCCGGCCCGTGACCTTGACGAGACCCGGAGGTTCCTCGGAAGCTGTCTGGAAGGTTGGGCCTCCGGGAAAGAGCTCACCTGGGCCATTACGTTATCCACCTCGGGCGATCTGATTGGCATGGTCGCCTGTCGCCCGCGTGGTCACATGGCGGATCTGGGGTATGTGCTGGCCAGGTCTTACTGGGGAAAGGGGTACATGACAGAGGCACTGTCGGCGGTGGTTGACTGGCTGTTCTCGCGCCCGGAGTTGTACCGGGTTTGGGCTGTCTGCGATACCGCGAACGTAGCCTCGGCTCGTGTGATGGAAAAGGTCGGGATGACCTGCGAGGGCATCCTGAGGCGATGGAACGTTCACCCGAACGTGTCCTCTGAGCCTAGAGACTGCTATGTCTACGCGAGAGTCCGCTAATAGGCGCCGGCCCAACAAGCGGCTTCAGCGGACGCCGAGCAGGCCGGGTATCTCGGCCGAGGCTGAACGGCGGCGCCGCCGAGCCGCTAGGTGTTAGGCGACTTCAATCCAGCAACTGAAGACTTTTCGGGAGGGAGACTAATGAACATTGGTGCACCAAACAGCCGGTCGGACGAAAAATGCGATATAACCAGCCGGGTTAGCTGGGGACGACTGCTGATGGCCGCAATCATCATGTTGGTTCTGCCCGCAGTGATTTTGTTCGGTTCTTCGGGACGTCTTAATTGGGGGATGGCCTGGGTTTATATTGGCATGACGACTGCCTTTACTATTGGTAGCAGGATTATTATGTTTCGGAAGAACCCGGCCTTGATAGCCGAACGTGCCCAGTTCTTAGATAAAAGGGACGCTAAGCCGTGGGATAAAACGCTCATGCCTCTCGTGGCTATTATTGGCCCAACAGTCATGTTAATCGTGGCTGGACTTGATGAGCGCTTCGGGTGGTCACCGAACCTTCCGCTCGCGCTCCAAGTCGCCGCGCTGGTTATTACAGCACTAGGCTACCTTCTGGGCGTGTGGGCAATAGTGGTGAACAAATTCTTCTCGGCTGTTGTCCGCATCCAGCGAGAACGGGGGCACACCGTGGTCACATCAGGTCCTTATCGTTACGTGCGTCATCCGGGTTATGCTGGTGGAATAGTGGCTAACTTTGCCATGCCACTTATGCTTGACTCGCTTTGGGCGCTTGTACCAGCGGTGCTTGTAAACTGCCTCTTGATTGTCCGCACCGCGCTGGAAGACAGGACCTTACAGGAAGAATTAGAAGGCTACCGTGATTATGCAGGGCGGGTACTTTATCGTTTGCTACCGGGAGTATGGTGATAGAGTCGGTGTTTCCATCTTGTCACGCCGCCTGACAAGTTTCCCGACCCGCGCGGCCGCTGAACCGCGGGTCGTTGGCCACGGCTCAATCGGAGTGGTCGCGTTGAGACCGGAGAGGTACTTTGAACTGGAAGACATGTTGAACTGCATTGAGCGCATTCGGCGATACACGGAGGAGTTGGTAGACAAGGTGGTGGGCGGACCGGGGATCGAACCCGGGACCTCTTGAATGTGAGTCAAGCGCTCTCCCGCTGAGCTATCCGCCCACCAATGATGGTGACCCCACCGGGAATCGAACCCGGATTGCCACCTTGAAAGGGTGGTGTCCTAGCCGTTAGACCATGGGGCCCTCTTGCTGTCAAGTGGTGCGCCCGGCAGGATTCGAACCTGCGGCCCGCCGGTTATGAGCCGGCTGCTCCACCGCTGAGCTACGGGCGCACGCACTTCACATTATAACACGTCGTCAAATCACGCAATACCTGATGCCCCGCGACCGGCGCCTCTACTCCTGCCACTTCTCGTAGCAGACCAGCTCCTCGAGCGACTTCCGCGGCCGCAGGCGGCCCTTGTCGGCTGGGATGCCGACGGTCAGGAGCATGACGACCTTGACGTTCTCGGGCACCCCGACGACGGGCTTGACGGCCTCCTCGTCGAAGGCCCCGATCCAGCACGTCCCTAGCCCCTCCGCGTAGGCGGCCAGGGTCATATGGTCGATGGCGATGGCCACGTCCTCCGCGTGCCACCGGCGCTCGGGGTTCGTGGCACAGGCGACGATGACCGCCCCGGCCTCACCGACGAAGGCCTGCTGAGAGGCAGCCTCGGCCAGGCGCTTCTTCGTCTCCTCGTTCGTGACGACGATGAACCTGTACTCCTGCCTGTTGCCGGCCGACGGAGCCTTTTGCGCCGCCTCGAGGACCCGCCTCAGTTTCTCCTCCGGGACAGGCATCGGCACGTAGCTCCGGATGCTTCGCCTGCCGGCGATGGCCTCGAATACGTCCACGCGTGAACCTCTCCCTTCCAGAAGCGTTCGAATCTCTCTATCAGCCAGCCCAACATCGGTCTCCTAGTATGATAGCAGAATTCATGACAACAGCCGGACCGAGAACTCACGTCTGCTTCGCTCCGGGAGGCCGCGAACCCTTCCCGCCGCCCCCGTAGACCGCCCTCAACTCCGGCCACCACCGCACGAGACGCTCCTTGAGGGTGACCTCGTAGCCGCTCTCCGACGGCCTGTAGTACCTCCCCCGCACCCTTCCCTCAGGAAGATACGGCTGTCTCACGTGGTGGCCAGGGTGGTCGTGCGGGTACAGGTACTTCCGCGCCGGCCGCCCTCCGGCGTCCCTCCCACTCCGCAGATGGGGCGGGACCGCGCCTCCGGCCTCGTTCTTCACGTCCTCGAGGGCCGTCTCGATGCCCATGTAGGCGGAGTTGCTCTTCGGCGCCGTGGCCACATACAGGGCGGCCTGGGCCAGCGGCAGCCGCCCTTCCGGCAGGCCGACGAGTTCGACGGCCTGGGCCGCCGAGACGGCCACGGTCAGGGCCCGCGGGTCGGCGTTCCCCACGTCCTCGGCCGCGCAGATGACGATGCGCCGGGCGATGAAGCGCGGGTCCTCGCCGGCGTAGAGCATCCGGGCGAGCCAGTAGAGGGTGGCGTCCGGGTCCGAGCCGCGCATGCTCTTGATGAAGGCCGAGACGGTGTCGTAGTGCCCGTCGCCGGCGCGGTCGTAGGCCAGGGCCCGCCTCTGCACGGCCTCGACCACGGTCTCGAGGCCGATGAGGCGCCGTCCCGTCGCCGGGTCGGGGGTCGTGGCCCGGGCGGCCAGCTCGAGGGCGCTCAGAGCCGAACGGGCGTCGCCGTCGGCCACCCGCACGAGGTGTTCGAGGGCCTCGGGAGTGAGTTCGACCTTCATCCGGCCCAGCCCCCGCTCCTCGTCGGCCAGGGCCCGCCGGACCAAGGTGATCATGTCCCCCGGACCGAGCGGCTCGAGCCTGTAGACCCGGCAACGCGAGACCAGGGCCGAGTTCACCGTGTAGTAGGGGTTCTCCGTTGTCGCCCCGATGAGGATGACCGTTCCGTCCTCGACCGCCGGCAGGAGCGCGTCCTGCTGGGCCCTGTTGAACCGGTGGATCTCGTCGATGAAGACGATGGTCCGCCTCCGGTAGTGTGTCAGGCGGTGCCGGGCGTCCTCGATGAGCCTGCGGACGTCCCCCACTCCCGCCGAGACGGCGCTGAGCCTTTCGAAGTGGGCCTTCGTGTGGTTGGCGATGAGCCGGGCCAAGGTGGTCTTCCCCGTGCCCGCCGGCCCGGTGAAGATGAGGGAGGGCACGGCGTCGCTCTCGATGGCCCTCCGGAGGAGCGTCCCCGACCCGACGATGTGCTCCTGACCGACGAGCTCCTCGAACGAGCGTGGGCGCATCCTGGCCGCGAGCGGCATCTCCTTCCGGACCCGCTCCCGGCTGGCCTGCTCGAAGAGGTTCTCGTCAGCCGGGCCTCGCTCGTCCACCGGAAACCACCTCCCGGCGGCGGCCTCGCTCCGTGGGCTCCGATCGGAGCGCGACATGCGCGAACGCATGTTCGCCCTTAACGATACTCTTCGACGCCCGGCGAGCATTGTCCTCTCGCCGCAAGGCTCTGTGCTCTCCCGCCGTGGCACGACCAGGTCGGTCTCACCGGGGGGCCTTCAGCGAGAGGCCGGAGCGCACGATGCTGGCCTTGACTGAAACGCGGATCTCGGCCGAGGCGAGGGCGTCGGGCCAGGAGCCCTCGTACCTCTTCCACAGCTCGGGCTGGCGGGCGCAGAGGGTGAAGCCGAAGCCGAAGGGGTCGGCTCGAAGGGATTGCGCCGTGCGGAAGGCCGCGGCGATATCGGCGGCCAGGACGCTCTCGAGCCTCCTCCCCACGTCCTCGAGGGTGGCGCCGACGGTGACGTCCGGTCCCCGGGGCTCTTCGCTCAGAGCCGCACGGCACTCCAGGCTGACCGTGAGCACGAGGCGGTCCCCTTCCTCGTGGGCCTTGACCTTCGAGCCGACCCCGAGGACCTCCACGGTCGAGTCCTGCCCGGACCCGGGAGGCCCGGGAATGACGACCGTCGCCCTTCGGCCCGCGCCCGCCACCCAAAGGGTGGCCCGGGTCTCCTCTTCGTCCATCCAGCCGACCAGCCTGTCGCCCTTGAACACCGCGCTACCCCTTACGTCGAACCGACGCGGTTCCTGTTCCTTCTCGGTAGCCGGCTCCTGGGCCTCGGGAGGCCGGGCCTCCATCTCCAGGAAGCCCGCCTGGGCGGTCCTGGATACGACAGCGGCCGCCGCCACGAGCGGGTCCTTGCCGGGGGTGGTGAGGTCGCGGAGGAACCGGTGCAGGCTCGTGTCCGGGGCCAGGGTCGTGGCCGACTGGAGCTCGAGGGTGTTGTCCAGGGCCGCCGCCGGCAGTTTCTCCAGTTCGCTCTCGGCGGCCAGGAGGTCGGCCGCACGGCCCCGCGCCACGAGGACCCTCGTCCGGGGGCGCGGCTCGCGCTGTCGGAAGAACCAGTCCATGACGTCAGCGAGTCCCGCCCTGGCCAACTCCTCCCCGACCACCAGGACCCTGGCGTGCCCCCAGAACGGCCTCCTGCCGGCCACCTGGGCGAGAGCCCGCGTGGCGCCAGCGACGGTGGTCCCGGTGCTCGAGACCAGGCTCACCGCACGGGGGCTGCCTATCCCACCCTGCCCTGGAGCCTTGACCAGGGCGGGCTTGACGATCTGGGTGACCAGGAGGAGGCTCCCGTCAGGCTGGAGGTCGAGCCCGATGCCGGCGACGATGGCCAGGCGCTCGATCTCGTGCCGGTCCCAGCAGCCGGCGAGCAGGGTCGCCGCCAGGACCACCGCGAGCGCGAGGGCGGCCGCCCGGACCGCGCCC